>SAMEA3387473__coassemble_1812_pt1 | contig 11883 bp, 10 predicted proteins | sample SAMEA3387473__metabat2_low_PE_005 | metagenome-assembled genome bin SAMEA3387473 (sample SAMEA3387473) | Felis catus | biome: Faeces | place: United Kingdom | collected 2012 | reverse complement strand
TTTTCTTTTGCCGCAGTCTGCCGATTTGTCTCAATCTGTAACGCTAAGGCGACAATATTGGCTCCAGATGTTACAAATCGAGACGTTTCCGGATGACGCCGGCCCTTTGTCTCAATCTGTAACATCTAGGTCCAATTTTGCCGAGTTACTGTTACAGATCGAGACGAACTGCCGCAGACGCCCACTCCACAGCACAGACCACCACAAAGATGCCTGTCCCCATTCTCAGTGGTGATTCGAACACTTGTTCTATACGAACACATGTTCTATAGTAGAGGTGCTTGCAACGACCTGAAATTGCAACTAGAATATAGTTGCAGAATGTGAGGCGGGATGACTCGATCCGATAAACTCATCGCCCAACTGTTTAGCTGCCCTTCAACTTATCGGTATGCGGATTTTTTAAAAGTCATGGCTTCATATGGCTTTGAAATGGACAGCAAAGGCAAGACATCCGGATCGCGCGTTCGCTTCTACAGGCCATCAGATGGCAGGATGTTCGTAATGCACGCGCCTCATCCATCTGACGAATTGACAGCGGGGACCATTCGAAACATCGTTCGCTTTCTGCAAGATGTCGGAGGTAGTCATGAGTAACGTTTTGGCATACAAAGGTTATTTCGCCCCGGTCGAGTTCAATGCCGAACAGCATGTGCTAACAGGTATGGTCGCCGGCATTAGGGACGCAATCGTATTTGAAGGCTCCACGGCTGAAGAAGTGGAGCAATGCTTCCACGACGCCGTCGACGATTACCTTGAGTTTTGCGCCGAGAAGGGCAAGGAACCCGAGCGGGCTTTTAAGGGCTCGTTCAACGTAAGAACGGGCTCTGAGCTCCACAAGCAAGCAGCGCTGGCAGCGGCAAAGAAGGGTGAGTCACTCAATAAGTTTGTGACTGAAGCGATCGCTGCGGCGCTGTGAAGCCAACGTCGAGTCGAAGCCGCCACACAGGGCGCCTTTGTGGCGGCTTCGACGTTTGCCCAGATAAAACCCGCCAAAATAAACCTGTCCCTTTTTGGCAGGTTTGCTAGAGGAGGCTGGGATGGACAAGGCTGAGTTGCGGCGGGCAATGATTGCTCGGCGCGACGATCTTGATTTGGATGTACGGGCGGCGAAGTCTGCTGATATCTGTGCGCGGCTGGTTGAGCTGCTGGGCCGCTTGGATGCCGCGGCGCCGCGCACCGTTGCCGTCTATGCCGCGATGGGTTCCGAGGCAGACCCTGCCGCGTTTGCCGCTGCGGCCGCCGTGCGCGGCTGGCGCGTAGCCTATCCGTGCATGCTCTCGGCAATTGATGCCGCAGCTTGTGGCCAGCGCATGTGTATGCGGGCAGTTGCCGCCGACGATGCGTCCGCGGCTCCGTTTATCGCCCACCCTACGCGGGCCTTTGCGGCCACGGACATCGACAGCAACCACTTCCCTATCGTGCCTGCCGAAGCTCTCGACATGATCGTCGTGCCGCTCGTGGCCTTCGACCAAACCGGCGCGCGCCTGGGCTACGGCGGCGGTTGCTACGACCGCTACCTGCCCATGCTCTCGCCCGCATGCCAAATCATCGGCATCGCCTTTGACGAACAGCGCGTCGACCACGTTCCCACCGACGCCCACGATCTGCCGCTGCCCAACATCGTCAGCGCCTAGCCGCCGCTGTATCGCACCCGCAAGATGAGCGTGGAAAATCTCCCACTTTGAGCCCCCTTACGAGCTAAAAACGGGAGATTATCCACGCTCATTCAACAAGCGTCCGAAAATCCACGCTCGTCCGTCCGATTTTCCACGCTTGTGCAGCCAAACGCTCTGCAACTGCCTCAGCACGCATGCGGCACGCCGGCGACCTTGAGCTTGCGATCGAACTTTGTCGGATCCCTTAGATCATCCCAGCACAAGCGCACGATCTTGCAGTTATCAAGCAGCGAAAGCCTCGACTCGCGCTGGCGCTCATCGAACTGCGTCTTCGCGAGCTTGCCCTCCTCCGCCGCCTTCTCGCTTTTAACAAATCCGTCGAACTCCCCGATAATCAGCCGGTCGCCCACGCGCCACAAGTAGTCGACGCGATACGGTCGTCCCGGCTCAACCGGGTCGAACAGCTCAACTTGCAACTCCGGCGTCTGCCAGCCGCGCTCGATCATCAGGGCACGCGCCTTGGACTCGCCGCCGCTTTCCGACAGCCCATCGGCACATCGTGCAACCCTGCGCGCCGTCACAACACCGCGACGATTCAGGCCAAGCTTGTCGACAGTCTCAACGAGATGCTCCTTCGACAAAAGTTGCTCATGGAGCGCCGAATCCGCGATGATCAGTCCCTCGACAAACGATGCATCGACCAAGCAATCCGTAATCGTTTGATCGATATCGGTTACGGCGATATCCATCTGGGTGGCCCGTGTTTGACGAGCATAGCGATGACGAATGACCTGAGAGCCCGGCGTCGTCGATTGGGCCGGCATCGCGGCGATATGGATGTGCGTCAAATTGGCATGCGAAACCGAAAGGCCATAGATAACAGCCGCCGTATAGGAGCAAAATGTCCAGTCGGGGTGCTTTTGCGCAAGCGCCCGCACCCGATGCAGATAACGCTGCCGAAACTTGAGCTCGCACCAGTATTCCGGACGCGCATACAGCCCCGGCATGACCGCTTCGAGACTTCCCGCCTCCGCCCGCCGCTGAATCTGCTTTGCCTCCGCCGCCGTGCGCGCGTACACGCAGCTCATCTGCTGTTCGCATGCTTTAATGTGACTTGCAAGCCTTTGATTCGCCGTCATGTTTCCCATGTCGCCTCCCAAATCTTGGAACGGCGCAAACGTACCAGACGGTTTCATGCAAAGTCTGACCAAATACCGTCCAGGCGCTGACCAAATGCTTGACGGTTTTGGACGTTTTAGGCTGATGTCTTATATCTGCAGGTAGGGCGGTTGTCGAGAGGTCCCTGTCTCCACATTTTGAGGCCTTGGTCCATCGGATTATTAGAAAGAAAAACCCGTCGAGATTCAAGACTACGCCAAATGCGACTTTGTCTCTGCACGCACCGTCGCTTAGCCGAGCCATCGGCATCTACATGCCTAAAAAATGAGCGTGGATAATCTCCCGTTTTGAGCCTAGTTTCAAGCCAAAAGTGGGAGATTATCCACGCTCGATTTGTAAATGTCCGAAAATCCACGCTCGTCCGTCCGGATATCCACGCTCGTCACGCCGCCGGCACAGCAGCAGCCGTAGCCTAGTGCTCCTCGCCGGCACGGGCCAGGTCGTAGGGCGTGGTCTGGTAGACGTAGTAGTTGAGCCAGTTGGTGTAGAACAGCTGAGCTTGGCTGCGCCAGACGTTGCGCGGCTCGGCGGAGGGGTCGTCACCCGGAAAGTAGTGCGCCGGCACCTCCGGGTTGAGTCCGCGTTTCACGTCACGCTCGTACTCCAGACGCAGCGTGTCGGTATCGTACTCGGGATGGCCAAAGACAAAGAAGCGGCGGCTGTCGGTCGACTTGACGATGTACAGGCCAACCTCATCGGACACAGCCACGACCTCAAGCTGCGGCTCGGCCTCCACGTCCTCGCGGCGCACGTCGGTGTTGCGCGAATGCACGGCATAGAAGCGGTCGTCAAAGCCGCGGACCAGCGGGCTTTGCGGCTTCACCAGATAATGCTCGAACACGCCGCTCGCCTTTGCCGGCAGGTCGTACTTCTGGATACCGTAATGATGGTACAGGCCCGCTTGCGCGCCCCAACAAATGTGCAGCGTAGAGTGCACGTGCGTGGTGGACCAATCCATAATCTGGCAGAGCTCGGGCCAGTAGTCGACCTCTTCGAACGGCATCTGCTCCACCGGCGCGCCCGTGATGATCAGGCCGTCGTAGTGGATGTCGCGGATGTCGTCGAACGTGCGGTAGAACGTCTCCAGGTGGCCGGCGCTTACGTGCGTGGCCTCGTGCGTCTTGGTGCGCAGCAGGTCCACCTCCACCTGCAGCGGCGTGTTGGAGAGCTTGCGCATGATCTGCGTCTCGGTGGCAATCTTGGTGGGCATGAGGTTGAGGATGAGCACGCGCAGCGGACGGATGTCCTGGTGCAGCGCGCGGTACTCGGTCATGACAAAAATGTTCTCGCTCTCGAGCTGCGCAGCGGCAGGAAGGGCGTCGGGAATACGAATGGGCATGGATGCTCCTTACGAGTCAGTTGCAGCTATGGTACAACGAGCGGCCCCATCCGCGCGAGCACATCGCCCAGCGATGCCGTCAGCGGCCAAATCACTCCAAAAGTAGAGATTAAGGCATGTCCCAAAAATCTGCGGCGCTTTAGCCTAGCAAAGTGGCAGCAGGACGCTACAATGGTTCGACGCGAAAAACTCGGCCGGAAGGATACTCATATGTACCAGACGCGTAAAATCGGTGTGGTCGGCCAGGGCCACGTAGGAGCACATGTCGCCAACAGTCTGCTCATGCAGGGCATTGCCGATGAGCTGTACCTGTGCGATATCAACGAGGCCAAGGTGACGTCCGAGGTCCAGGACCTGCGCGACTCCCTTTCGTTTGTCCCGTACAACACCAAGATCGTCAACTGCTACGACCACTACGAGGAGCTGGCCTGCTGCGACGTCATCGTCAACGCCGCCGGCAAGGTTGCGCTGGCCGCCGGCAACCGCGACGGCGAGCTATTCTTTACCACCGACGCCGCCCGCACCTTTGCCAAGCGCATCGTCGACGCCGGCTTTGACGGCATCTTTGTAAGCATCTCCAACCCCTGCGACGTCGTGTGTACCGAGCTGTGGCACCTGACCGGCTACGATCCCAAGAAGATCATCGGCTCGGGCTGCGGCCTGGACTCCGCCCGCCTGCGCACCGAGATCTCCAAGAAGGTCGGCGTGAGTCCCAAATCCATCGACGCCTACATGATCGGCGAGCACGGCTTTAGCCAGCTGGCCGCCTTTAAGGCCGCAACCATCGCCGGCAAGAGCCTTAACGAGCTTCAGGCCGAGAACCCCGACAAGTACGCCTTTGACCACATGGAGGTCGAGGAGCTCGCACGCAAGGGCGGCTACGTAACCTACCAGGGCAAGCAGTGCACCGAGTACGCCGTCGCCAACTCCGCCGTGCGCGTCTGCGCTGCCGTGCTGCACAACGAGCACGCCGTGCTTTCGGCCTCCACGCTCATGACCGGCCAGTATGGCGAGGAGGGCATCTTTACCTCCCTGCCGTGTGTGATCGGTGCCGAGGGCGTCGAGGAGGTCTACACGCTCGACCTGTCCGAGCACGAGCTCGAGGGCTTCCACAAGAGCTGCCAGCACATCCGCGACAACATCGCCCAGCTCGACTGGTGGGACGCCGAGGCATACGACGCCAAGTAGGCCGCTGGCTGCCGCAACCTTGCGAATCTAAACGCGATGCCAAGCGGGCCGCGCCGGAAACCCACCGGCGCGGCCCGCTTTTTACGCACGCTGTTCGCTTGCGAATCGAAGGTGAATTCTTTTCCGCGAAGTGAACGAGTAAAAACGAGCCCCTGAAGCATCGACACTTTTCGGACGCCGTTTCCTGCGGTTTCGTCGAGTTTTCCCTGCAGTTTTGGCGTCAAAAAGTGTGGATGCTTCGGGGGTCCAAAATAGGTCGTTCACTTCGCGGAAAAGTATTCACCTTCGTTTTCGCGCAGACACGAATCCGGCTGCCACAACGCAAAACGGGGCCCGCGCGCAGCGCAGGCCCCGTCAAAAAAGATAATTCCCGGTACCTAGTACTGCTCGATGCCCATGTAGCGACGAATCTCGGGGCTGTGGTCGAACACCTTGCCGCGGGCGGCGCGCAGCTCGCAGCTCATCGCGTAGAAGAAAATCGGCTCCAGGAACGAACGCACGCTGGCGGGCACCTCGCCCACGCCGTACTCAAGCGCATCGAGCACCATAATCGTATCGGTGTGCGTGTTGAGGAACGCGAGCGCGCGCTCCTCCATGGGGCGGCACTCGCCCGATCCGAGCTGCACAAAGTAGAACACGCCGGGCTCGGTTGCCTCGAACGGGCCGTGGAAATACTCGCCGGAGTGAATGTAGCAGCAGTGCTGCCATTGCATCTCCATGAGCGAGCAGATGGCCATGGCGTAGGTCTGGCTAAAGTTGGGGCCGGAGCCCAGGATGTAGAAGAACTCGTGCTGCTGGCAGAGCTCGGCAAAACGGGCGCCCAACTCGGCGTTGACCTTCTCGCGCGCGGCGGGCAGCAGCGCGTCCATCTGCTTAAGTCCTTCGTACATGTCGGCGAGCGCCTCGTAGCCCTCCTGCTGGTCGAGCAGCTCGGCGGCGATCAGAGCGCCGATGCCCTGCGGCACCTCGGCCTGCGGCACGCCTTCGCCCCAGGGATAGACCCAGGTAGTCCACTTGCCGTTATCAATCTTGGAGCCCTCGCAGTCGGTGAGGGCGACGACCTCGGCGCCGGCAGCCAACGCCATCTCGCAGCCGTCGACGACCTCCTGCGTGTTACCGCTGTGGCTGCAGGCGACGACGAGCGACTTCGGCCCCAGGCTCTTGGGGGCCATCAGGCAAAACTCGCGCGCCGTGTAGACCGTCGAGGTAAACGTGGTTGCCTCGCGCTTGAGCAGCTCGTTGGCCGGCATCAGGTCGATCATCGAACCGCCGCAGGCAATCCAAAAGACGTTCTCAATCTTGCCCTTGCGCTCGATAATTTCCTGAACCAGATCGTGTGCGTTCACGGTGATGCTCCTCCTTGTGTGGCGGCTTTGAACGACGGCAGCTCGTACCTGCGGTCATTCTATGTTGTCCTATTTATAGCACGCACGACGACGCCCGTGAAGCCATTTCACCAAACTCGTTCTATATTGTTCTATCTGTGGACGTTAGATGTCGAACACATAGCGCGAGCCCACGATCTTTTGGCGTCCGAGCAGCAGAGGCCGCTCGTCCTCGTCGGTAAAGTACGCCTCCATATAGAAGAGCGGCTCGCCGACCGGCACCTCCAACAGCGGGGCCGCCTGAGCATCGGCAAGCGCAATCTCCACGGTACAAGGGTCGGACTTGAGCGGCGCGCGGCCCGAATGCTCGGCAACGAGCGCAAAGATGGAGTTGTCCGCGAGGTCCTTGTCGGCAAGCGTCTGCAGATAGGGATGGTCGGCCAGCACAAAGGCGTTGTTCTCGAGCATGACGGGCACGCCGTCTGCCGTACGCACGCGCTCGACAACGATGAGCTCGCAGCCGGGTTCCACCCCAAAAAACGCCGCGTCCTCGCGCGTCGCCGCAACCACCGTGCGCGACACCAGGCGTGCTCCGGCCACCATGTCGTTGGCGACACAACCCTCGGTAAAGCTCTGAACGTCACCCTTCTGGACAATCTTGCGCTTGAGCTTGGGCGCGCACACAAACGTGCCCCTCCCCTGCTGGCGGTTGAGATACCCCGCGCGCGACAGCTCCTCGATGGCGCGGCGCACGGTGATGCGTCCCACGCCGTAATACTTCGCGAGCTCCATCTCGGAAGGAATGCGCGAGCCGGATGCGTACACGCCACGCGCGATCTCGCCCTTTAGGTCGTCCATAACCTGCTGGTACAGCGGCACGGCGGATACCTCAGTACGCTCGGTTTTATCGTCGGATGCCATCGTTACGCTCCATCCCGCGCATGCTCGGACTCAAACTCTTCAATCGCCACCATAAACTGCTCGCCAAAGGCGTCGGCCTTTTTCTCGCCGATGCCGTTGACCTGGATAAGCTCATCTCGCGTCTGAGGGCGCAGACGGCACAGGCCGCGCAGGGCCTTGTCGGAGAAGACCATGTACGGCGCCATCTCCAACTCGGTCGAGATCTCCTTGCGGAGGGCACGCAGGCGCTCGAACAGCTCGGCATCGTCGCCAACGCGCGGGCGCTGATCCAGCTCGGCCTCCTCGCGCAGCAGATCGACGGCGCGGCGGGCGCGGGCCGAAGCTTTGCGCTTGGACGCGCGACGCTTAACGGTAAAGGCGAACGCCTCGTCCTCGACCTCGCCGGCGCGCGGGCCCAGCCCCACGACCGGGTACTGCCCCTGCGAGGTGGCCAGATAACCGCGGCCGCACAGCTGGCCGATGATGTCCTTGATGCGCCCGACCGATTCGCTCGACAGCTCACCGTAGCCGCGGTCCTCGTCCAGATGCATCTGGCGAATGCGCTCGGTGTTGCCGCCGTGGAGCACGTCGGCGACCAGCGATTTGCCAAAGCGCATGGGGCGCGTGGTCACATAGCGCACGGCGGCGCGGGCCATATCGGTGACGTCCTCGACATCGAACTGCGTGAGGCAGTTGCTGCAGTTGCCGCAGCCCTCGGCGTCGTCCGTGGCGGTGCCGCCCGCGGCGGCTGCCGCATGCTCGGCCGCGGCCTCGTCGCCAAAGTAGCGCAGCATGTATTCGCGCAGACAGCCGGTGGTATTGCAGTAGCCCTCCATCTGGCTGAGCAGGCGATAACGGTTCTGGAGCGCCCACGCGCGTTGCTCGTCGTCGAGCGCCTCGTCGACCGCATCGCCGCGGTCGATCAAAAAGCGGCGCATACGAAAATCGTTACCGTTCCACAGCAAGTGACAGCTGGCCGGATCGCCATCGCGGCCAGCACGGCCCGCCTCCTGGTAGTAGGCCTCGATGCTCTCGGGCACGTTGTTGTGGATCACGTAGCGCACGTTGGGCTTGTCGATGCCCATGCCAAAGGCGTTGGTGGCAACCATCACCTGAATGTCGTCGTCGATAAAGGCACGCTGGCTCTGGCGGCGGGCGTCGTTGCCCATGCCGGCATGGTAACGGCCCACGCGAATGCCGCTGGGTCCCAGCGCCTCGGCAAGTTCGCCCGCCAGCGCGTCGACCGTCTTGCGAGTCGAGCAATACACGATGCCGCTCTCGCTCGAATGCGCAATCACGTAGTCGCGCACCCAGGCAGTCTTGGCCTTGTCGCCCATCTCCTCGCAACCAAAGTAGAGGTTCTTGCGATCAAAGCCCGTCACCACCGTCGCGGGGTTTTGCAGGCCGAGCATCTGCTGAATGTCCGCACGCACGCGCTCGGTCGCCGTAGCGGTAAAGGCCGCCACGATGGGGCGCTGCGGCAGGGAATCAATGAACTCGCGAATCTGCAGGTAAGCGGGACGGAAATCCTGGCCCCACTGGCTCACGCAGTGGGCCTCGTCAATGGCCACGAGCGGAACGCCGATGCCGCCTTCGGCCGCAGCTTCCTGCGCAAAGGCCAGAAAGCGCGGCTCGAGCAGGCGCTCGGGCGCCACATACATAAGCTGATAGCGGCCCTCGCGCGCCCGCTTGAGCACGGTATTTTGCTGAGCCGGTGTAAGACTGGAGTTGAGATAGCTGGGTCGCGCACCCGCCGCGAGCAGCGCGCGGGTCTGGTCCTCCATAAGCGACAGCAACGGGCTCACCACAAAGGTGATACCAGGCAGCATGAGCGCAGGCACCTGGTAGCAAATGGACTTGCCGGCGCCTGTGGGCATAACACCCAACGCATCGCGACCGGCAAGAATCGCATCGACCATGCGATCCTGTCCCGGGCGAAACGAGGTGTAGCCAAAATAGGCGCCGAGCGTGTCAAGCGCCATCTGCTGCATGCTATCGGTCATGGTTTCCTAACGTCCAAGTCATCTGCCGCCGATTATACGCCGCCACGCGGACAGCAGCACACGGCCGCCGCCCAGACTAGTCGTTGGGGACGTTCTTAAACGACTAGTCAAACAAGAACGTCCCCAACGACTAGTCATTTAAGAACGTCCCCAATGACTACCCAATGACTAGTCTCTTGACAAGCGCGGAAACGTCGCTGGTTGAGCATAAGTCAGCGAAAACGCCCCTAAGCGAGCAAGGTGACGTGAAAGAGGAGGGAAGCGTACTTCGGTACGCGACCGACGATTGAACGTCAGATTGCCGCTTAGGGGCGTTTGCAGCGTCGAGCCGTTACGCGGTTTGGCAAAACCGCGTAACTTACATCACCATAACGTAGCGCGATCCCACATAGTACTGCTTACCCATCAGGACCGGCTCGCCATTGGGGCCGATAAAGCCGGCACGCAGGTTGAGCAGTGGATCGTGCGGAGCGATGCCCAGCTCGGTCGCCTGCTCGGTATTGGCACGAACGGCCTCGACCGTGCGGTAGCCAAACGAGACAATCGGCGTTCCGCCAACACGCTCAACCTCGGCAAAAATCGACTTGTCCTCAAGATCGGCCGTCAGCAGCTCACGATATGCGTCAAAGGGCACAAAGATATTCTCCTCAAAGATGGGCTCGCCGTCGGCCGTACGCACGCGCTTGATATGCAGCAGCAGCGCGTCCTTCTGCAGGCCAAAGAACTCCATCTCGTTTTGGCGCGCCGGAACGATCTGGCGATCGACCACATGCGCGCCGGCCTTCATGCCATTGTCGGCACATAGCGCGGTAAACGTCTGCAGCGTCGAGGCGTGAAACTGGCGATTGATGTGCGGCGTGGAAACAAAGGTGCCGCGGCCCTGCTGCTTAACCAGGTAGCCATCGGAGCACAGCTCCTCGACGGCGCGGCGCACCGTAATACGACTCACCTCGTACTGCTCGGCTAGCTCAAGCTCGGACGGAATACGTTCCTTGGGTGCATAAACACCTTTCTCGATCGCATCCTTGATTTCGTCGTAAATCTGCTGGTAAAGCGGTGCATTTTTGGGCGCGGGCATATCTGATCACTCTTATCAAAATAGCTAAATTACTAATACGTATATAACGTCTAGTTTTATGTTACCTCATATTGATAAAACGATACACCCTACCTACCAAAAAGGGACAGGTTTAATTTGGTAGGTTTTATCTGGGCAAACGAAAGCCCCTCGAATGCAACGGGGCTTTCGGGGGGGGCTCGTTCGGATGGGTTGCGCAGGACCGGCAAAATGCCAATACCCTACTTGCCGTCGTCCTGCTGCAGGCTGTCCTGCTCGCTGAGGCGCGCCTGCCTGCTGGCCATGCGCGCGGGCTTGTCGGGATCGGGTACGGCCGTGGGCATGGGCTCGTCGACATGACCGCCCCACCAGCCGCCCACAAAGTTGAGCGTGTGGAACACATTGATCACGGCGCCGGGATCAATGTCGCACACCAGCTTGATAATGTCCTGGCTCTCATAGGTCGAGACAACGGCGTGCAGCAGGTACATCTTTTCTCGGCTGTATCCGCCGACGACCTCGGCGCAGCTAATGCCGTGCTGAAAATGGTCAACATAGGCGGTCATGACCTCGTCTGCCTTGCGCGTCGTGATCTGCAGCGTCACGCGGTCGTAGCGACGATAGAAACTGTCGATGGTCTTGGTCGAAATAAACTGGAACACGATGGAGTATGCCGCGTTGTCCCAGCCAAACATAAAGCCAAAGATCGCCAGGATAAAGCAGTTGAAACCAAAGATGACGCCCCAGATGGTCTTGCCCGTGTGGTTGGAGACCCACAGCGCGATAAAGTCGGTGCCGCCGGTGGATGCGCCGGATTTTAGCGCGATGGCAGCGCCCAGACCCGAGACCACGCCGCCAAAAATGATGAGCATGATCTTGTCGCCCAAAAACGGCGCGAAGTGAAAGACGTTGAGGAACAGCGACGAGAGCACGACCTGCATCATCGAGAAGATGACGAAGCGCTTGCTAATGCCGCTCCAGCATAGGAGCGCCACGGGGATGTTGAGCGCGAGCATACCGAGCGAAATGTCGATGTGAACGCCGCCCAGCGAGGTAACGCGATCGAGCAGGACCGCGACGCCGGTAAGACCGCTCGGAAGCAGGTCGGCGGGCTGAATGAACGCCTGGATCAGGAATGTCTGGAGAACGGCGGAAATCGTGACCGCCACGGCAGTAATGGCGCGGCGGACGATGGTGAGGCGGCCGAGTACGAGCACTCGGTCCGTGAGCTGATCGATGGCGTTCGCCACGCAGGCTCCTTTCGAAGGCAGAT
>SAMEA3387473__coassemble_1706_pt1 | contig 13861 bp, 11 predicted proteins | sample SAMEA3387473__metabat2_low_PE_005 | metagenome-assembled genome bin SAMEA3387473 (sample SAMEA3387473) | Felis catus | biome: Faeces | place: United Kingdom | collected 2012 | reverse complement strand
GCCCCTGGGAGGTCTACCACCACCAGTCGTTGCACTTGCTCTGAGGATTCGCCCGCTTTTAATTCCACATATGGGTATTATCGCACACTAAGCACACGTGAAAGGATATGCCCATGTCGCTTACACAGTCAGCGGAGCGTGCAGCGCTCAACAAACTCATCGATTATCTCGACGACAACCCGCAAGAAAACATCGACAAAATCATGGACCTCGTGAACAAGCTGGTCCCCGACCGCGTATTTCCCGTGCAACGCGAGGCGTTCACCAACGTCATCAAGAGCCGCGGCAATTGGTATGACTTGATTATGCGCATCTTTAGCCTCAATCCCAAAATGCGCACCAAGTTGCTCAAAGCGCTCATTGTCGACGGTAACCTACTCGCCTGGCCACAGCAAGAAAAGAACCGCGAGAAATACCAGTGCAATATTCCGTGGGCCATCCTGCTCGACCCTACAAGCGCTTGCAATCTGCATTGCACGGGCTGCTGGGCCGCCGAGTATGGCTATAAGCAAAATCTATCCTTCGATGACATCGACTCCATCGTCACACAGGGCAAAGAACTCGGCACGCACATCTACATCTATACCGGCGGCGAGCCACTCGTCCGCAAGCACGACCTGATCAGGATTTGCGAAAAGCATCAGGACTGCGTGTTCCTCTGCTTCACCAACTCCACGCTTATCGACGAGGCGTTCTGTGACGATATGATCCGCGTTGCAAACTTTGTCCCTGCCATCAGCGCCGAGGGCAACGAGCACACTACCGATGCCCGCCGCGGCAAGGGCACGTACGAAAAGATCGAACATGCCATGAAACTCCTGCGTGAGCGAAATCTGCCGTTTGGTATCTCGACCTGCTGGACCAGCGCCAACGTCGATACTGTCGCCACCGAGGAAAATATGGACTGGATGATACGCGAGGGGGCGCTCTTCTGCTGGTATTTCTACTTTATGCCGGTCGGCCGCAGTGCCACCAGCGAGCTTATGCCCACGCCTGAGCAGCGCGAACACATGTACCGTTTTATTCGTGAGATGCGCGAGAAAAAGCCGCTCTTTACCCTCGACTTCCAAAATGACGGTGAGTTCGTGGGTGGCTGCATCGCCGGCGGACGACGCTACCTACATATCAACGCGGCGGGAGACGTCGAGCCGTGTGTTTTCATTCACTACTCCAATGCCAATATTCACGACGTATGCCTACTCGACGCACTTCGCTCTCCCCTCTTTATGAAGTATTACGAAGGCCAGCCTTTTAACGACAACTACCTCAAACCTTGCCCCATGCTCGAGAACCCCGATGTACTGCCCAAAATGGTCGCCGAGGCAGGCGCCATGAGCACCGACCTGGTAGAGAAGGAGTCTCCCGAACAACTGCGCGAGAAGACCCGTGCCGCCGCCAAAGCCTGGTCATCCGTGGCAGAGCTCATTTGGAACGACCCCAAAGATCCGCTCTACACCAAGCGCCATGACGATATGACACAGGGCATGGCCGATAGCGATATGCACAAGTTTGAAAAGCAGGGCCGCAAGCTTAAGTCAAACTGCTAGTGCCCCATCATCGATAGAATACAAAGGCGCGGGCGCCCCAAGGTAATTTGGGGCGCCCGCGCCATCTATGACATATATCCCCTATGTTGTGGTGAAATGGGGACTGATTATGCCTTCAACCAGCAAAAACAGACACTATTTCACCGCAACTCATTAAGGGGCTGATGGAAGCAGTTGCCGACAGAAGGTCTAATCCAAGCGAGACTCAAGACTTGATAGGCCGTTGAGAGTCAGGTCGTTGGCAACTTCCGAGACGCGCTCGATAGGAACCGAGCCGTCAGACAGCGCCCAGGTACGATAAATACCGATAATACCCGACAGCAAAAACGCCAGATAGTAGTCGAACATCTCGTCCTTGAGACCTTGGGGCAGCAGATCGCGCTCGGCAATCTCGTGTTCAAGCGGCGCACGAAGACGAGCCATAAAATCATCGAGCGGAATGTTCTCGATCAGCTGGCGATTGAGCACCAGGTTGTTGCACAGTACCTCGTTAACGGTTTTAAAGAAGGTCGCCGCCGCGCCCAGGGCGCGCTCGTTGGTGTCGCCGTCCATGGAGGAAAGCGTTTTCTCGACCGAGTCGACAATCATCTCCACCACATCGACGGCAATGGCGTCAAGCAAGCCATCAACCGTACCAAAGTGCACGTAGAAGGTTTTACGGTCGACATTGGCCTCGCGCGCGATGGCGCTCACCGTAATGTCTGCCAACGGCTTATCCATGAGCAGGCGCTCGAAAGCGGAAAGGATGGCATTGCGGCTGCGAACGATGCGGCGATCAATACGCGGTTTGCTGGTGGCCATGGGCGTGTCCCTTCGATATGCGGGCATTCATCAACAGATGAGAGATAATCTACGTAAGAGGATTATCCCCCATACAGCACAAATATGCTCCGCATCATGAAGAACGCACGATGCCCTACTGCGACTTAGGGTACTTCTTCTTATTGAGTGCCGACGGAGATACGCGGATACCGTCGCCTGTCTGGCGCACATAGGCTTTATGAGTCGGCTTAGCGGTCCCAGAGGCCTTCTGAGCGTGCCTCTTGGGATCAACGGTAACAGCATTTGTGGGGTGCGGCTTCGTGGGCGCAGAGGGCGTCTGAGGCGTGCGGCCGAACTTGCGCATCACGCGATCCCAGCGCGCATGGATGCTCTCGTTGTGGGCGCTCTTAAGGCCCAGCAGTGGCGCAGCCAAAATGGTCGGCGCAATAAACGTAATGAGGCGCCACAGCAGATAGCCGGCGGTCGAAGCCGACCCAAAGAAATGACCCAAGAACAATGCAAAGCCGCCCTCGGCGCCACCAGTTCCACCGGGCAAGGGGACCGCAGAGCTCAGCAGCTGGACAAAGGCGCTTGCGGCCATGACCGAGAAAAAATCGACCTCGTGGTGGCCAAAGGCAAGCATCAGGAAATACGGCACCAGATAGAAAAACGCGAGCTGCAGCATGGTGATAAACACAGTGAGCAGCATGGACGAAAAATGGCCGGCAGAGAGTTTGAATTTCTCGGAAAAAGAGTAGATCTCACCATCAACAAACGTGCGCCATCCCTCGATCTTAGTGGCCGAGACACCAATGCGCTCGAGCCAATTGATGATGCAATGGGCGACGCGCGTGACGGTCTTAGGCATGAGTGCGACGGCAAAGATACCCAGCAAGATGCAGCAGTGCCCGCCAAAGCTAAAGACGCACAGCAGCGTCATGTCGCCATAGCGCTCGGCGAAAAACGGCATGCGAGCAAGCAGGAGGATAGCGCCCCAGGCAACAAGGCCAAACTGATACACGATAAAACGCGTGAACTGCGTGGCGCCGGCCTCGCCGACATTTTGGCCCGCTTTGGTCAGGCGGTAGATCTGAGCAGGAGTCGAGCCCATCATCATAGGCGTCAGGTTGCCAAAGAAGATGCCGCTCGCCTCGACCGAGATCAGGTCGCGGATGCCGACGGGTGAATTGGGGTCGAGCCAGACGGCGATCGCATAGGCCACAATGCCAAAGAACAGATACATGAACATGCAAAGACACGCGACAACGAGCCAGGGCGCCTGGACGCTCGACATAGCAGCCCAGAACTGCCCCATCTGCCCGGTAACAACCAGATAGACGATATAACCCACCAGCACAACGCCGATAAAGATTGCGCCGCGGCGTGCGCTCTTATTGTCATCGCCGCCCGAGGCCTCAACCTCGACCTGGGGCTTGGACGTATGCTGAGAGGACTCCGTCATGAGACTCCTTCAAACAGTCAAAATATCTTGGTTATTGTACCCGTAAGGGCCATAAGCAGAACGCAAAGCTCTTGTTCAAACGGGAATGACAGACAGTTGTTTGATAATAAAAAACCCGGCCTTCCGTGGAAAGACCGGGTATCAGATGCGTGGTAGCCCGTACCAGATTCGAACTGGTGATCTCCGCCTTGAGAGGGCGGCGTCCTAAACCGCTAGACGAACGGGCCATAGGCCTCAGCAGAAAAGAAGTGGTAGCCCGTACCAGATTCGAACTGGTGATCTCCGCCTTGAGAGGGCGGCGTCCTAAACCGCTAGACGAACGGGCCATAGGCCTCAGCAGAAAAGAAGTGGTAGCCCGTACCAGATTCGAACTGGTGATCTCCGCCTTGAGAGGGCGGCGTCCTAAACCGCTAGACGAACGGGCCACATGACATCTGCACTGCCGTGCTGCGAGGAAATATATTACGGGACAAAAAACGTCAGCGCAAGAAGAAATTCCAAATTGCCGAAAAATTGTCGGCAGGTTATGGAACACGCAGGTAAACATGGTAGCTAATTCAAGTTGAGATGGACCAAAAGAGCTTCGCGCTCGTTGGGAATGTTGTCTTCGATCACGGCGTCGAGGGCGGAGTTGAGAAGCTGACCCAGTTCCGGCCCGGGCTTGACTCCGGCACGGATCAGGTCGCCGCCGTTGATGGCGAGCATCTTAAGCGTATAGGGCTCCCCTGCCTTCATCAGCTCGTGCGCCAGCGCGCGCATCTCCTCAATCGTCTCAACGTAATAGAAGCACGACGGGGCCTTGCCGAGTGTGTCGGCACGCTTAAGGTCCATGAGCTCGTCCATCAGACGCGGCGTGTCGACGCCCTCGCCCGAAAGCGCGCGCATCATATTGAGAAGGCAGGAGCGCTCGGGGCGCAGCGGCTTGTCGTGATATTTGATGAGCAGGCACACGTCGCGCACCAGGTCATGCGAGAGAGCCAGGCGATCCATAATGACGCGCGCTTTCTTGGCGCCGAGCTCGGGATGACCGTAGAAGTGTCCGCTGCCGGCGTGATCGACCGTAAAGCACTCGGGCTTGGAGACATCGTGCAAAAACGCCGCCCACATAAGGCTCGACGATGGCGCGACGCCGTCGCACAGCGCCAGTTCCCCTGCCACCGTCAGCACGCGGGCGATATGCTCGTAGACGTTAAACGCATGATAGACACTGCGTTGATCAAACCCGCGACCCGATGCCAACTCGGGCACGGCGGCGCAGATAAGCTCGGGGTAGCGCAACATGGCGTCTCCCCCGTGGCCAGTTGAAAGAATGCCCTCGAGCTCAATACCCACGCGCTCGCGCGCCACGGCATCGAGCAGCGGCGCGCACTCGGCAAGCGCACGCTTGGTCTCGGGCTCAATCATAAAGTCCAGGCGGCAGGCAAAACGCACGGCGCGCAGCATACGAAGCGCATCCTCGTTAAAGCGACGCTTGGGATCGCCGACAGCGCGAATCAGCTTGCTCACCAAGTCACCCTGGCCGTCGTAGCGGTCGACAAGCCCGCGCTCGGGATGCCAGGCCATGGCGTTGACAGTAAAGTCGCGGCGTGCCAGATCGTCCTCAAGCGAGGCGGCACGCTCGACACTCTGAGGATGACGCCCATCGGTATAGAAGCCATCCAGACGGTACGTGGTGACCTCGATACGCTCGCCATCGGAAATAGCCGTGATTCCGCCAAATTTAATGCCCGACTCCACGACCGCGATGCCGGCGGCATCGAGCGCCGCCTTGGACTCCTGCCACAGGCCGTTACAGCACATATCAACATCGTGGCTGGAGCACCCCATCAGGGCGTCGCGCACCCAACCGCCCACGTACCAAGCCTCAAGACCAGCCGCCTCAAGTGCGCGCAGGACGCGCAGGGACGCATCGGTCGGCTGCGTACCGTTGAGCGAAACATTGCACATGCCAATGGCCTCCTGCACTTGTGGGCGTTAATCGATGGTTCTCAAGAAGTCTAACAAGAAACGAGAAAGCGCGCACACGCAATCGCGTCGTCAATTCGATAAAACGAGACAGCAGACGCCACATACGTTCAGCGCGCAAAAAACACCCGCCTTGTTAATCCAAAGCGGGTGTTCGGCAACGATGTATCGATGCTGCTAGCAGACCTGGCGAACCTCGATGTTCTTCTTGTATTCATCCACCTTGGCAAAATCGCCCAGACCGGGGCACTCGACCACATTGGCGCCGGTGGCCATCGAAAGACGCAAGGCATCCTCGACGCGCTCGGGGGCGTCATGCCACACGGACAGGAAAGCAGCGAGGGAGGAATCGCCGGCACACACCGTCGACAGCAGCTTGACGTCGAAGGTGCGGTTGGCAAACCAGATGTGCTCGCCGTTGGAGAAGTAAGCACCGGCGCCACCGAGGGTCAGCAGCACGTTCTTGGCGCCCTTGGCATGAAGCTCGGCCATCGCGCCCTTGACGGACTCGTCGTCGCCACCGCTCACCTTGATGCCAAAGATGTCGAGCAGCTCGTCGTCGTTGGGCTTGATCAGCAGCGGCTCCATGGCAATGAGGTCTGCCAGCTGATGGCTCGAGATATCGAGGACGAACTCGGCCCCCTTGGCCTTGACACGGCGCAGGACCTCGGCCAGGAAGCCCTCGGAAGTGTTGGGAGGCAGCGAGCCGCTGATGACCAGGCAGGTCATGTCATCGAGCGAATCGATAAGCTCAAACATCTCCTGCTCATTGGCCTCGTTGATGGCGGCACCGGCGTTGACCATATTGTACTCGGTGTCGGGGCCGGCATTGAGGAACACGTTGACGCGCGTGATGCCGTCGGTCCACACGGGCTTGACGGGCACGCCCAGGGCCTCGGCGCCCTTAACGATAAACTCGCCCGAGAAGCCGGCGAAGAAACCCAGGATCGTGGTGTCGACACCGTAGTGGTCAAGCGTAAACGAGACGTTGAGGCCCTTGCCGTTGGGCGTGTAGACGGCGTTGCGGGTACGCGTGACGGTGTTGGCAGCAAGGCCGTCGCAGGCGATGTTGTAGTCAATGGCGGGATTTGCAGTGAGCGTGTAAATCATGAATGTTCCTTTCACGAAGCAACGTGTTAATGAAAGTATATTCCACGCATAGACAAAAGGCTAGGGCAACTCGGTGAACGGTGTGGAAGCGATGAAGTACGGCGGGACACGTCTCCCCCATGGCGGAACAAAAAGGCGCCCCGGCCGAACCGGGGCGCCGCATGCGCACGAATATGTCGCGTTTCGATTACTGACGATCGAGCTTGCGGACTGCAACGCGCTTGCTGTACTCATCGACGTGACCGAAGTCGCCGATGCCGACGGACTCGGCAACGTTGGCGCCAGTGGCCATAGCGAGCTTCATGGCCTCCTCGACGTTGTCGCGATCCCTGTACCACTTGTGCAGGAACGCAGCGAGGGTGCAGTCGCCGGCGCAGACGGAAGAGACCAGCTTGATGTTGAACTCACGCTTGGCGTACCAGATGTCCTCGCCGTTGGAGAAGTAAGCGTCGCCGCGGCTACCACGGGTGAGCAGCACGTTCTGAACGCCAGCGTCGTGAGCCATCTTCATGGCAACGCGAACCTCGTCGTCGGTGTCGACCGGCACGCCGAAGATGGCCTTCATCTCGTGATGGTTCGGCTTGATGAGCAGCGGCTTCTTGTGAGCGAGCTCCTTGAGCTTGTCGGAGGACAGGTCCAGAACGACGTCAGCGCCACGAGCCTGAGCGTGCTCCATGACCTTAGCCAGGAAGTCGGGCGTAGCTTTGGGAGGCACGGAGCCGGAGACGATTAGGCACTCAAGATCGCCCGCGGTGTCCAGGATGTTGTAGAGCTCCTCCTGGTGCTGCGGCGTGATCGGGGCGCCGGGGTTCAGGATACCGTACTCGTGCTGGCCATCGTTGACGTAGGTGTTGATACGAGTAATACCGTCGGTCCAGACCGGGCGGCACAGGCAGCCCAGGTTCATGACCTCCTCGACGATGAACTTGCCCGTGAAGCCAGCGAAGAAGCCGAGCGCGACGGTGTCGACGCCCATCTTCTTAAAGGCGAAGGACACGTCGAGGCCCTTGCCGTTAGCCGTGTAGCTGGCCGAGCCGGTGCGGACGTTCTCGTCGGGCTCGAGCGGAGAGCTCGAAACCGTCATGTCGACAGCCGGGTTAGCGGTTAGCGTGTAGAACATTTACAGTACCCCCTGTATATGTGAGGGCCGCGTGGCCGGCCCATTCCAACCACGCGGTTACCTCTGATACCAAATTAGCGAGCAGCGGACTCGAGCAGTGCCTTGACCTCGGCGGCGGTGTTGCAGGCGAGCGCCTTCTCAGCGAGCTCGTCGCACTCGGCCTTGGTCCACTGGCTGATGGTCTTGCGGGCGCGCAGGATCGACGGAGCGCTCATCGAGAACTCCTCCAGGCCCCAGCTGATCAGCAGCGGCTCGAGCAGCGGATCGGCAGCGGCCTCGCCGCACATACCGACCATGATGCCGGCCTTCACGCCGCTCTCGATGATGTTCTTGAGCGAGCGGAGCACGGCGGGATAGTACACCTGGTACAGGTTGGAGATGGTGTCGTTGCCACGGTCGGCGCACATGGTGTAGCCGATCAGGTCGTTGGTGCCGATGGAGAAGAAGTCGGCGACCTCGGCCAGACGGTCTGCGAGCAGCGAAGCGGCGGGCGTCTCGACCATGATGCCGACCTCGATGTTCTCGTTGAACTTGCGACCCTCTTCGGTCAGCTCGGCCTTGCACTGCTCAACGAGCTCCTTGACAGCCAAGACCTCCTCGACGCAGGTGACGAGCGGGATCATGATCTTGACGTCACCGAAGGCGCTAGCGCGCAGCAGAGCGCGGAGTTGGACCTTGTACTGGTCGGGATTGGCCAGGCAGTAACGCACGGCGCGGAAGCCCATGAAGGGGTTGTCTTCCTTGACCATATGCAGATACGGAATCTCCTTGTCGCCACCCACATCGAGCGTACGGATGATGACCGGAGCACCCTTGAGCGCGCTGACGACCTTACGGTAGGCGTTGAACTGCTCCTCCTCGGAAGGAAGCTCAGCAGAGTCCATGAACAGGAACTCGGAGCGGAACAGACCGATGGCCTCGGCGTCGTGATCGAGCGCGTTGGGCACGTCATCGGGGTTACCGATGTTGCAGGCGATGATCTTCTTGATGCCATCGGCAGTCACGGACGGCTTGCCACGGAAGGCCTCGAGGGCTGCCTTCTCGGCAGCGAAGGCCTCGGCCTTAGCGGTGTAGGCAGCGAGCGTCTCCTCGTCGGGATCGGCCTCGACGATACCCTTGCCACCGTCGACGACAACGGTCATACCGTTGCGCAGCGCGGTGCAGCTGTTGGAAACCGAAAGGACAGCCGGAATCTCAAGGGCGCGCGCAATGATCGCGGAGTGCGACGTGCGGCCACCGGTCTCGGTGACGATACCGGCAACGTGGGCCTTATCGATCGTGGCGGTCATGGACGGCGTGAGGTCGTGCACGACAACGACGGTGTTCTCGGGCAGGACGGAGAGGTCGACGACCTCCTTGCCCAGCAGTTCGGCCAGAATACCGGTGCGGATGTCGGCGATATCGGCCGCACGCAGACGGAACATCTCGTCGTCCATAGACAGGAACATGTTCTCGAACATGGTCGAGGTGTCCATGAGCGCCTGCTCGGCGCAGGTGCCGCCGTCAATGGCGGCGTTGATGGCGTCGGTCATGCCCGGATCCTGAGCCAGGACAATGTGTCCGCTCATGATCTCGGCCTCGGCCTCGCCCACCGTCTCCTTCATGTGGTCGGCCTGAGCCTGGGTCTTCTCGCAGAAGACCGAAAGAGCGGACTGATAGCGCTCCTTCTCTGCTGCCGAATCAGCAACCTCGTGCGGCTCAAACGTCAAGTCGGGATCGACGGCGACCATGACGGTGCCGATACCGATGCCCTCGGAAGCGTTGACTCCCTGATACATTCCCATTCCTCTCTCCGTGTCATGTGATAAAGCGTTTTGCCATATCCATGACAAAAGAGCGCAGCTACCTTACAACAGGTCACTGCGCCCCCAAATATGAACTTAGTTGTTCAACATGCGACCCGTTTGAGTTCTACTCGCCAAGACCGCTCTTGATGAGCTCGATGGCAGCAGCCAGAGCCTCGGCCTCGTCAGCGCCGTCGCACTTGACCTCGACCTCGGTGCCGCAGGGGATACCAGCAGCCATGAGGGCCATCGGAGACTTGCCGTTGACCTCCTTCTCGGGGGTGACGACCGTCACGTCACAGGCATACTTGCCCATGGTGGAGGCGAACAGACCAGCCGGACGCATGTGCAGACCCTGAGGATTAACGAGGGTAGCCTTCTCAGAAACCATAGTTGACTCCTTTTTGTGTTTAACCCCTGTCATGCATGTGGCAGGAGTCAGATTCACGACGTTGTTTATATTAACTCACATCAAACGGTTTTTCATTGTGTTTCAGACGAATTATTGGACAGATGTGTTTGTCGTCCGCTTGCTCGCCGGGCGGGCGCTGGTTAAGTTTGCTGCTCTACAGTCCTGCGCAAGACGGAAAGCACATTAAGTGCTTTCCTTTGCGTGCGGAACTCGCGACAAACTTAACCAGCGTCCGCCCGGCGAGCAAGCTGTGGAAACTCGGTCGGTCCAGAGTAATGTCGGCTGATAGGAATTCTGGCTGATGATCTGTTCGCGACAAAAACTCGATGGGCAGTTCCCTCTATGCCCTTATGTAAGTTGCGGTGAAATAGGGACTGGATTTGGAGTTGAATCGTATAAACAGTCCCTATTTCACCGCAACTTATTTGGGGATGAAAAGGGCGGAGGCCCTGGGGAGGGACTCCGCCTTATATACAGGGGGCGATGCTATTCGCGTGTTGCGGGATTAGACCAGGCGAGCGTTGATCGTCTTGGCGATCTCGGCGGCGTCGGTGGAACCCTTGACGGTGGCACGGAAGTCCTCGTCCATGAGCGCCTCGGCGACCTTGGACAGGATCTTGAGGTGCGTAGTGCCGGCCTGGGCACCGGGGATGAGCAGGGCGATAGCCACGTTGACGGGAGCGCCGTCCATGGTGTCCCAACCGGTCACGCCGGACTCGTCCTTGACGACGATCACGGCAGCCTCGGTAATGGCGTCGGACTTGGCATGCGGGATGGCGAAGCCCTCCATCATGCCCGTGGTGCCCTCGGCCTCGCGAGCCAGAAAGGCGTTCATCACGGCGTCGGCGTCACTGGCGATACCGGCCCTGACAGCCCGGTTGGAAACGAAGCTCAGAGCCTCGTCACGAGAAGTGAAGTCCTCGGCGACAAAAACGTTCTCGACCTTCACGAAGTCGGCAGCCTCGGCCTTGGGGGCCTCGACAGCAGCGGGCTTGGGAGCCTCGACCGATTTAGAGGGAGCAGCAGGAGCGGCCTTCTGATTCTTCTCGAAGTCGTGCTTCTTGAAGGCCACGAACAGGATGCCACCGACCACGGCGCCGATGAGGATCGCGAGGACCCACAGCGGACCGTTCTCGACAACGGGCAGGACCAGGAAGCCACCGTGAGGCGCCGGATCGTGAACGTTGAACATAATGGTCAGGATCGAAGCGATAGAGGAACCGAGCATCATGATGGGCATGACGGGCCAGATGTTCTTGGTCATGAACGGAATGGCGCCCTCGGTGATGTGGGTGCAACCAAGGATGAGGTTGACGATACCGGCGTCGTGATCCTCCTGGCTGAAGTACTTCTTGCCGACAACGACGGCGAAGGTGGTGATCAGCGGCGGAACGATGCAAGCGGCGGAGACGGCAGCCATGAAGTTGGTACCGAAGTTGTAGGTGTCGGTGCCAACACCGGCGGCCAGGGCCTCGGTGAGCATAGCGGTACCGGTGACATAAGCAGCCTTGTTGACCGGGCCGCCCATGTCAAAGGCGCACATGCAGCCGATAGCAAGACCCAGAACAACGGCGCCAGAGGCGGACAGACCCTTGAGGAAGTCCATCATGGCGGTATTGATGGCAGCCATGGGGCCGGAAATGCCGAGCATGACCAAGCCGACGATAGCCGTCGAGAACAGCGGGTACAGGAAGATTGCCTTGAGGCCGTCCAGGTTCTTGGGCAGACCGGCAAAGACCTTCTCGAGCAGTAGGATGACATAACCGGCGAGGAAGCCACCGACGATGCCGCCCAGGAAGCCGAAGCCCACGCCGGCGCCACCGGCGTCGATCATGCCGGTCTCGGCGTTAACAGGCAGGCCCTGGATGGCGATCATACCGGCAACGAAACCGGGAACGAGCGCCGGGCGCTTGCCGATGGACTCGGCGATGTAGGCGGAAAGCACCGGAACCATGAGGTTCATGGCGATGCCGCCGATGATCTTGAGCATCGCAGCAAAGCTGTTGTAGTCAGACGCCGTCGAATCGAAGGACGTAATGCCCCACAGGAACGAAACGGCGGTCAGAACACCACCGGCAACAACGAAGACCAGCATATGGCTGACGCCGTTCATGAGGTGCTTGTAGATGACGTGGCCGATGGACTCCTTCTCCTCGACCTCATCCTCGACATCGGCAGCGGCTGCAACCGTGCTATCGCCCTTGGCGGCGAGCGCGCGGTCAATCAGCTTACCGGCGGCCTCAACGGACAGGGCCTTGGAAACACCAACGGAAACCATGGGCTTACCGGCGAAACGCTCAGCCTGGACATCCTTGTCGGCTGCGACGACGACGGCCTTGGCACCAGCGATCTCACTCTTGGTGAGCTCGTTCTCGACACCGACCTGGCCATGAGTCTCGACCTTAATGGTCAGACCGCGCTCGGCAGCTGCCTTCTCCAGCGCCTCCTTCGCCATGAAGGTGTGCGCAATGCCGGTCGGGCAACCGGTCGCGGCGATGATGTCAAACTTAGCCATGTGTCCCTCCTTCTTGAGTACAGCGCCCGCGGGCGCTCCCCTACACGCGCTTCGATGCGCGTTTTTCCACAACTGAAAGATACCAACCTACCGTCCGCGTGAGAAGAGCTAAGGTGCAAATCTCCGGTGAAAGGTTCTTTCATAACCGTAAACGGTAAGTGAAAGTTTACCATCAACACTTGAAACGGCAAGGTGTATCTTGTAATTGAAAATGCCCGTATACTATGGCATTGCAAATCAAGCTAGATTTTCATGCCAACCAGGAGCCATCCATGACCGATAGTAGCAAGAGCGCACTTTCCCTCATTAGCACCCATCAGGGATACAGCGAGTCCGAGCAGCGCATTGTCGACTATATATTGGAGCACCAGTCCGAGGCGCCACGCCTCACGGCCGCTCAGCTCTCTCGCGCCGCTGCCACGTCCGAGGCGACCGTTTCGCGCTTCTGCCGCAAGCTTGGGTTTGGCAGCTTCCGCAGCTTTCAGTTTTCGTTGGCGAGGGATTTGGAAAGCCAGCGCAACGAGGGCCTGACCGACGAGGTCTCGCTCGACAATATGGAGCAGAGCCTCAAGAACATCCTGGCTGCCAAGGTAAGCGAGCTTAATGCGACCATCGACGGGATCGACCACGATACGTTAGCGGCTGTTGTACATGCCCTTAAGCATGCAGGGGTTATTGAGTTTGCAGCTGTGGGCAATACGAACGCGGTCGCGCTCGATGCGACGTTTAAGTTTTCGCAGCTGGGCCTGCGCTGCATGGCGAGCACCATTAGCGAGACATCAATCGGCTTTGCACTCACGTTACGCCCGGGTGACGTTATCGTGCTGATTTCGAACTCAGGCAAGTCACGTCGTTTGAATCGCATGGCAAAAGCGGCTCGCGACTGCGGTGCCACCGTAGTCGTCATCAGCAGCGACAGTAAATCCCCGCTCGCGCGCCTGGCAGACTACACTTTTAACACCGTCAACCACGAAGCGCTGCTGACAACGGGCGACTTCGCGTTCTCCAAGATCAGCGCCACGATGATCATCGAAGTCATCTACAACTTCCTGCTGCCCGAGATTAAAGACGCGCGTGAGCATATCAGCTACTACGAGGAGCTCATCCAGCCGGATAAGGTTGTGGAGTAAAACGCGTAGTGGGACAAAAATTTCAGTCTATTTTGTCCCACCAACACCGCTGAT
>SAMEA3387473__coassemble_1487_pt1 | contig 21587 bp, 19 predicted proteins | sample SAMEA3387473__metabat2_low_PE_005 | metagenome-assembled genome bin SAMEA3387473 (sample SAMEA3387473) | Felis catus | biome: Faeces | place: United Kingdom | collected 2012 | reverse complement strand
CATAGTCGCGCTCCTGCTGCAGCAAGTCCGTCAAACGTCGACGATCAGCGCGGCGACGCACCATCACAACAACGGCTACAACACCGCTGTAGAGCACCAGCACGCCGGCAGCAACAGCCGCGACAACCTCAAAGTAGCGCCGCGCCGAGGCATAGGTGTACACGTAGAACCCGCGCGCTTTTCCAAACGTGCCCAAATACCACTCGCCGTCGGCGTTAACCAATCTGACCTTACCAGCCGGGCACCGATCCTTTATACCGTCGACAATGAAGGCATCTGTCGCAGGCAGATCGAATACGCCCAATATGGTGGGTTCAACGGCATTGGTCGCAACGACCTTGCCATCGCTTTCAATCACGATATTGCCGCTGTCAATGGTCTCATAACCACCGAGCAGGCTCTGCAGCTTGAGCGTATTGCTTGCAACTGCCTTCGCACTCTGATGCCTTACCGCGATAACGACGCCCTCGCCATCTTGCCGGGTCACGCAGCCAATGTCTGCGACCGAATCATCCGCAAGCGTGATGCGGGCGGTATAGGACTTAAGCGGATAGGCTGCCACCTCCAGCACGGGCGCTTCCTTGAGATACGTAGCGATCGACTCGTAGCCCACATCGCCCGTCGAGGACTCGGACACCAAATTGCCCGATGCGTCCGTCACGATCAGCGCGCTCACGTCGAGCTGGTCGGCATATTGCTCCAGCGTAGCGTTATCCACCGAACCGTCGCGCCCATATCGCGCGCTGTCTCTCCGGCGATCTCCATGACGCGAATCAGGTTTTTGGTCGTATAGGCGCTATTGAATGCATCGTAGGAAAGGCTCTGCGTCGCCACGTAATCGACAACGTCGGCAAAGCGCTGCTCGGCTTGGGCCGTCGCGTAACCGTAGCTCATCATGCCGGCAACAACCGAGAGCGCTATCCCCAGCAGAGCGACAAGGAGCCATGCCCCTGCCGAACGATTGCCCCGCTCCTCTACGGCGTGGTCAGGCGCATCGATCATGACAGGCCCTCCATATTCAAAAATGGCGAAGGGTCATCAAAGTACTTTGACACCAGACGTTCCATGGTGCCATCGGCAAGCATTTCCTGGTAGGCAAGGGTGAGCTTAACGTCGATGCCGCGCGTATCGTTGATATCGAAAGCGGTGCCCAAACCAACCTCTAGCAGCGGCTCATCCAAAATGCGATACGTTACGCCATAGTCTTTTTCGTGGGTGAGCAGCGAGGACTCATGCGCGGCGATAGCGTCGACCAGACCCTCGACGAGCGCCGGATTCAGGTATGAGCGGCCCGAAAAGCAGTAGAGCTCTTTGATCTGCGGAACGTTTTCATTTGTACGATTGAGCAAAATGTCCTCGGGCTTGGTGGTGGACTGGACCGCCACGACCTTATCCTCAAGATCGGCAAGCGTGTAGATATCGCTCTGGGGATCGACCGCGACCACCTGGCGGCTCGCAAGGTACGGGCCGGCCCAACGATACTCGTTTTTGCGACCCGTCATGCTAAAGCTGCCCATGACACAATCGAGTTCGCCGCTCGCCAGCATCTCTTACTTCTTTTCCCAGTCGATCAGCTGGTACTTTGGCTTGTAACCAATGCGGGCCAAAGCCTCGGTCAATATCTCGACATCCAGGCCAACGATATCGCCGCACTCGTCGGTATACACAAACGGTGGATAGAGGTCGCTGCCGACGTTGAGCGTCTTGAGGTCGTCGTCTTTGACCTGCGAGGCGTCCAGACCTTTTGATGCAGACGTCGAGGCTTCGCCATTACGCCCAGAACAGCCAGCTATCGCTACGACAAAGGCACTCGCCACCGCAAGCGCGACAAACAACGATATGGCAACCGAGCGACGGGGTCTTTTCATCGAGCTCCAGACGATCCTGTTTACAGACTAAAATGGTCAGAAATAATAGCAAACAAAACCACACAAGTGCCCAATGGTTACAGACGTTTTACCATGCGGGGCCTTCCAGCCGACTTGGCAGAAGGCCCCACATGCAGTGCTCACTTACCGTGCATTAAAAACGTAGCGGTCCAGGCGGTCGCACGCTTCCTTTACGCGCGAAAGCGGCAGCGCCAGATTCACGCGAATGTGGCAGGTCCCGTGGAACGGACGGCCGTCCTGATACCCCACGCCCACGCGCGCCCCCTCGTCGAGCAGCCACTGAATATCGCGGCCATGCTCGCGGCACCACTCGGTGCAGTCCAGAAACACCATGTACGTGCCCTGCGGACGCGAATAAGACACGCCCTTCCAGTGTTTTTCTGCATACGTGCAGAAGTACTCGATATTGCCTGCAAGCACCTGGTTGAGCTCGTCCACCCACTCGTAGCCCTGCGGCTGGTAGACACCGATAAGCGCATGCATGGAGAGGACATTCATCTCGTTGTAGTGGGTCTTGTTGGACACGGCGCACACGCGGTCACGCAGCGTCTCGTTGTAGACAATGTGGTAGCTGCCGACAAGGCCCGCCAGGTTAAACGTCTTGCTCGGCGCATAGAGGGCGACCGTGCGCATGCGGGCATCCTCGCTCACCGACTGCGTCGGGATATGCTTGTGCCCCGGCAGGATGATATCGGACCAAATCTCGTCCGAGATCACCACGCAATCGTGCTGGCGATAGATGTCCATGGCGCGCCCGATCTCGTCGCGTTCCCATACGCGGCCGCAGGGATTGTGCGGCGAGCAGAACACCGCGGCATGGATGTGGTTTTGGGCGAGCTTGTGCTCCATGTCCTCAAAGTCCATACGCCACACGCCCTGGTCGTCGAGCTTAAGCGGGCTGTGGACAATGTGATAGCCCGCGGCCTCAATGGACTTGGTAAAGCCGATGTAGGTAGGGCTGTGGACCAGCACCGCATCGCCCGGCTGGACATACGCGCGCAGCGTCGACACGACGCCGCCCAGCACGCCGTTTTCGTAGCCGATATGTTCAGGGCTCAAACCTTCGACGCCATTGCGGCGGTTCTGCCATTCGATGATGCGATCGAAGTACTCGGGACGCGGATTGAAGTAGCCAAACATGGGGTGCTGAGCGCGCTTGATGATGTACTCCTGAACCGTGGGCACCGTGGCGAAGTTCATGTCGGCCACCCACATGGGAATGCGGTCGAAGCCCTCGTCGGGTGCGTTCGGAGCCATACCGGGGATCTCACCCCAAGAGTCAACGGCGATGGAGTCCATGCCGTGGCGGTCGATAAGCGAGCTAAAGTCGTATTTCATGCTGAGCTCCCGTGCAAAGTGATTGTTTTGGTAGGCGTTATTGTCCACCAGCGTGGGCGGTTTTGGCGCGGAGTTTGGCGCTTAATTTGACGGGTGCGGACGAATGGCTGGTTAGTCTTGCGCGTCGTTGACGGCGACTACGGTTAGCTGGGTTTCGTCGACCGTAAACGATATGTCGAGCCCGGCGTAGGCCAGGTGATAGACGCGGTTTGGCTCGTGCTTGCTGCCCGCGCGGCGCGGATCTTGGCAAAGGACCTCGACCAAGCCGGGGAGCTTTGCGGGCGGGACCATATCCTGCAGCGCTTGTGGAAACTCAACATCGAGCTCTTGCCACGGAGCCCCCTCGATCCAGCCACCGGTCGCATCCGGGTGGCAATCCGCGAACGGAATATAGGGCTTAATGTCGTAGATGGGCGTGCCGTCGCGCAGGTCGGCCCCCAGCACATGGATGATGGGGCCATCGTCGGCAAGCTCCACGCGGTCGAGCTTGACGCAGGTAAGCCCGATGGGATTAGGGCGAAACGGACTGCGCGTGGCAAACACGCCCACGCGCTCGGCTCCACCCAGACGCGGCGGGCGCACGGTTTTCGACCATTTTGCGTTGGTGCCGGACCTGTCCTGCGTTTTAGCGTCGACGGCAATATCCTTAGCCGTGCCGCCGGGCGTTCCGTTTTCGAAGCGCCACAGCAGCCACAGGTGAGAGAAGGAGTCCAGGCCCTCAACCGCTGCATTGGAGGCAAATTCCGGCTCAAAAAAGATTCGTCCCTGCAGATGGGGCGCCAAAAAGCTGTTGCGCGGAATGCCGAACTTCTGCGACAGGTCGGTATGTATGTGTGCGATAGGTTCCATGCCGGTCATTGTACGGCATGGAGGCGTGGGGCGTTGCGCGCAATTCTTCGCCGCGGTCCCCCGTCGTGCAACCAACGGTTGCTTGGAAGGGTGCCTGCCGCCGCGTATGCTTAAGCCATCAACCAGCAGAAGGGAGCCGCTATGGCCTTTGCAGAAAAGCTCATTGCCATCCGTCGCGTCCATCACCTTACCCAAGAGCAGCTCGCCGCCAAGCTCTTCGTCACACGCCAAGCCGTCAGCCGTTGGGAGCGCGACGAGGTCACGCCGGGCATCGATATGATGAAGCTCATCGCCGCCGTAACCGGAGAACCGCTGTCCCACCTGCTCGAAATGCCTGAGCACTATTGCCAGAGCTGCGGCATGATACTCACGCCCGACGACTGCGGCACCGATGCCACGGGCACCACGACCGACCATTTCTGCAAGTGGTGCTACGACCACGGCAGGTACACCTACGACACCACGATGGAGGCAATGATCGAGGATTGTGCCCCGCGGCTGGCGCAAAACACCGGCATGTCGCTCGACGAAGCTGTCTCGCTCATGGGCGCCGTCCTGCCACAACTGGAGCGCTGGCGCACCGTGCAGGAAAACGAGGAGCGCTACGGTGCCGAAGCGCGGGCGCGCTATGGCGACGAGGCGATCGACGCAGCAAACGAAGCGCTGCTGGACATGGACCCCGAGACATGGAACGACATGAAGGAACTTGAACGCGCTGTTCTGGGCCAGCTTTCGATTGCCATGGGCATTGGCGACCCAGAGAGCAACGAGGCCCACAAACTTGTCGCAATGCATCGCCGATGGATTGGCCTTAATTGGGGACACGAGCCCCAAGACGAGGCATATCTGGGGCTCGCCCACGGCTACCTCGCCGACCAGCGCTTTGTAGACTACTACGACAAGCCATGCGGCACCGGAGCCACGGCGTTTCTGGTCCAGGCCATCGAGTCGTCGTTGACGCGCGCATAGACCGCGGCGGCTTTGGGTATTTCAATCAAAACCTCAACCGATTGGAGACCTATGGCTACTAATCACGAGCTCGCGCTGTACGTTATGACCGGCTGCCCGTATTGCTTAAAGGTCAAGCACTTTTTGGCCGATAACGGCGTGACCATTCCCGAGCGCAATATCTCGACCGATACCGAAGCCGAGCAGACACTCATCGCCGTCGGCGGAAAACGCCAGGTTCCCTGCTTGTTCATCGACGGCAAGCCGCTCTACGAGTCGAACGACATCATCACATGGGTGCAGGAGAATCTGCTCTAGCACGCACACTCTGTCCGTCCAGGGCCCCAGCCCATACGACCCAAACATGTACACCAGCATCCAAAGTCGACATTTTTCGACATCTTTGGATGCTGGCGTACAGCTTTTTTGGTAGTCATGGACGCTCTTAGCCGGCTAATTGTTTGAGGAGACCTTTGGATTATGGCTGTTTGACGCCTCTGGAAAGGTTTCCGAGAGGACTGTGGTCAAAAAAGGGCAAATATGAGTACTGCTACCTGTTTAGTAGCAGCGATTTTGATCACTTCAGGAACTATTCAACGTTCCACTCGTCCGCAGACGACGTTATTTCTCCTCATATGTTCAATAAAAGTAGCTCTTAACGGGAACAAATCTCATCAGGAGCTACAATTTACAGCAAAATAAATGCAACCATAATGGCAACAGTACTCATATTTGCCTTTTTTGACCACGACCCTCCAGAATAGTCGCTGAGAACGACACTAAATGACAAAATCCGACACTTGGACGTTCTTATATGAGTAGCCATTGAAGGACACCTAACGACTACTCCCATTCGCGACACACTGTGTCGCGAATTAAGCTGGTCCCATTATCGAAGACCAGTGAGAGCTCCTGCCCAGAATCTCGATAGCTTAATAAAGCGCTCCCCTCCGGAAGTTCAATGAACATCCAAATTCCAGGCTGAAAAGCAAAGGAGTATCGAAGCCGTCAATGCTCATTTTCTATCGAACACGCGGGTCAAAACAAGCTAATTAGCCTGATAAACTGTTTGTATTTTTGTCTACAAAACTGTATACAAAAAGATTATCCGTTGACCTCTGCTCGGCATTATGCCGATTGATAGGAGGCGCCATGGATGCTAAGCAGCTCGAAAAGATGATGGGGTTTGCTCCCGGAGAGTTGAAGAAAGCCGCGGAAGCCTACGAAAAAGATGAGTGGCCGAAAGGTCGCACCATCAAGTTGGGAAGGCCACCAATCTCCGATGAGCCGAGCGTCGTTATACCAGCACGTGTGGGCGAATCGATTCTTGAGGCGTTTGACGAAAAAGCCAAACGCCATGGGCAAACACGCACGGAGCGGCTCAGAGAGCTCATTACACTTGATGCACTGATTGCCTAGGCCCGCTCCCCCGTCGGACCCAAACATGTACACCAGCATCCAAAGTCGACATTTTTCGACATCTTTGGATGCTGGTGTACAGCTTTTTGCTGCATAGTCGTTGGGGACGTCCTTAAATGACCAGTCGTTAAAGAACGCCCCCGATGACTAGTTAGCCGTGGAAGCGAGCTGTGGGTGCAAGCGGCTGTTCGCGAAAGACGCGCTCGACGGCAGCGCGGTATTCGTCGACCTTTTTGGTCTTGCGTACGATCTTGTGGACGGTAGCGGGATCAGCGAAAGCGCACTTGGCGTAGAACCACCACTCCTTCATGCGGAAGACCGCATTGCCGCCAATCTCTTCTGCATATGCCGCAAACAGCGTGTCGTGGAAGCGCTGCAGCTCAGCAGCCGTTGCAGCAGGGCCGCCGTTGACCATGCGAGCCAGAGCGGGGTTCGCGAGCAGGCCACGCCCCAGCATCACATGGCGCGTGCCGGGATAGGCCTCCACCAGCGCATCCATATCCTCAAGATCGAAAATGTCGCCGTTATAGGCCACGGGGAACGGCGCACGCCCCAGCGTCTCGCCATAAAACTCTTTGCGCGGCGATCCCGTATAGCGGTCCTTTTGCACGCGCGGGTGCACAATCAGCTCTGCCAGCGGCATGCGGCAATACAGATCGAGCACGCGCTCGTATTCGTCATCGCCCTCCAGCCCCAGCCTGGTCTTTACCGATACCGGCAACGGCGACCGCTCGCACACGTCACTCAAGAACACTTCGAGCTCGTCGAGATTGCGCAAGAAACCCGAGCCCTTGCCCTTGGCGACAACCGTTCCCGAAGGACAACCCAAGTTGAGATTGACCTCGCGATAGCCCATGTCGGCGAGCACCTGTGCCGCCCACACAAACTCGTCCGCGTTCTTGGACATCAGCTGAGGCACCACGTTGAGCCCCTGGTTATTGGCAGGATCGATCTCCTTAAACGCCTTGCCGCCAAAGCGATTTCCCACCCGCGGCGGCGGCAAAAACGGCGTGTAATAGCAATCGAGCGCGCCGAAGCACTCCGCATGCACGCGACGGAACACATGTCCGGTAATCCCCTCCATAGGGGCCAACGATAGAATCATCTACTCTTCTCTCATATCAACGAACGTGACAAAGGGACTGTCCCTTTGTCACATTATTCGGAGCGCAGGGCTTCGACGGGGTCCTTCTTGGATGCGCTACGGGCCGGCAGCAGGCCGGCAACGACCGTCAGCAGCACCGAAATCGCGATGAGCACCAGCGCATCCTGCACGGGCAGACTCATCAGGTTGGGGACCTGTTTGGCCGCAAGCGCCCAGGCATTGACCGGGAAACTCACGAGCACCACGACGACAATGGCAAAGACGCCGGCGATGAGGCCCTCGATAAAGGTCTCGGCATTGAATACGTTGGCCACGTTACACTTCGACGCGCCGATCGCACGCAGGATGCCAATCTCCTTTTTGCGTTCCAGCACGCTGATGTAGGTGATGATGCCGATCATGATGGAGCTCACCACCAGGCTGATACCCACGAATGCGATGAGCACCAAGCTGATGGTGTTCACGATGTCGGTCACCGAACCCATGATGATGCCCATGTAGTCTGTGTACGAAATTGCCCGATCATCGTGGCCAGCAGCTTTGACCTGCTTGTTATACGCATCGATATGGTCGAGCACGCGCTCCTTCGCCTCAAAGTCGCGCGGGAAAATCTTGACCGAGATGGGGTCTGCCTCGTCCGCATAACCCAGTGTGGTCAGGTTGTTGTCATAGGTAAGCTGCGATGCCTTGGCATAACTCATCATAAGCGAACTCAGGTCCTCGGCGTCCATGTTGAAGTGGATGGCGCGGGCAAAGGCGCTCGCATCCACACGCATAGCGCTCGCCAGGTTGGCAAAACTCGATGACATCTGCGTCGCCATCTGGCCCATGAGCCCTGCCGCGCCTGCCTTGAGCTGAGTTGACACCGTCGTCGCAATCTGGTCGCTGATCGACTTCATCATCTGATCCAGAGCCTGCTGCAGATACGGAGCCAGCTGCTTTTGTACATAGTCGGTCATCGCCTGCTGCAGGCGCTCGGCCAGGGCATCGCCGCCGAGTGCCTTGAGCTGAGCCAGGATTTGCTGGGCTGCCGTATCACTCTCAAGATACGTCGAGAACGCGGCGGCAAGCTTTGACGCGTCCTTAAGATCTTCGGGCGTCAGCGCCTTAAACTGTTCCGACTGCATAAAGCCCGTGAACAGTTGGTTGGCGAGCGCCCCCACTTGCTGCATCTGCTCGGGTGTAAGCTCCAACCCATCGAAGACACCCGAGAAATCGGGGGCTGGCGCCTTAGACATGATGTCGCTGAAGTCGATATCCTTCCCTACGCCCGAAAGGTCAATGTCCAGCTCGGACAAGTCAAGACGCGACGGGTCCATACCGCCGGCAACACCCGAGAGCACGGAGGTATCGAACGAGAACGCGCTCTTGAGCGCCGCCTCGTCCACACTGAACATGCTGCCCAGATCCACGCCTTGTTTGGCCTCGCCTTGCAGTTCGTCGAAGGTTTTGCCCGTAAAGACATCCGTCTCGGGGTGGGCGAGTTGCTCCCGCACAATCTGCGAATCGGCGGCGCGCTCCATAAGCTGGCGAGTCAGCGCATGTGTATAGGCAATGCCCGGAGACAACGCACTCGCATTGGCCGTCTCGTTAGGGCGCACCACACCCACGATGTGTACGTCGATGCCATCGGCAACCTTGGCGGCCATAAAGTCGGCGTCACCAGACATGTCGGTCCACATGCCGGTCTCTTCGTTTTTGCGATAGGCATCGGCCGGCGACAGCACCTTAAACGTCGTGGACAGCGCATCGTCGTAGGTAAAGTCGGTGCCGGTCTCGGGTGCTTTGACCCCACCGTCGGCCGTCATGGCACTGTTTACCAGATCGTTGAGCTCATCGATATCCAGCGCACCGATGCTGTAGAGCGTATAGTCGCCCACCGTACCGCGGCTCGAAAGCACCATCACGGCTTCGTTGGCAGACGTGGGCCAATGACCGGCGACGACATCGTACTGGCTGTCGAGCAGGCTCTGGTCGTCAATCATCTCGTTAAAGACCGAGGTTCCCATGGATTCCATGCTCACCGTTGCCGCCGAACTCGCGCCTCCGCTCATAGCCTCGGTCATTGCGTTGGGAACAAGCCGAACGGGCTTCTCATCGCCCTTGCCGGCACGATAGACAACCGGCGATACACCGTAGCCGTACTGAATGGCGTTGACCTCTTTGTCGATACCGTCGCCGCCGTCGTCAAGCCATGCCTTAAAGCTCGTCATGTCGTTGGACTTAACGCTCGCAAACATATCCTTTACGGCCGTGACCACGGGAATCTTATCGGTTTCGGCACTGTCGTCGGACGAATCCACGTTTTCAGGCGAGTCATCATCCGCAGCCCCCTGTCCGCCCATCATGGACGACAGGTCGTAATCCTGCTTGGAAATGGTGAGTGGGTAGCTCGAGAGCGTATCCTCCTCGACCTTTTTGATGTAGCCGTTTACGCCGTTGGACAGCGCCAGAATCGCCGCGATACCGATAATGCCAATCGAGCCCGCAAAGGCCGTCATGGCCGTGCGGCCCTTCTTGGTCATGAGGTTTCGGGCAGAAAGCCCCAGCGCCGTCACAAAGCTCATCGAGGTTTTGCGCGTAGGCTTGGCCTCGCGGCGCGTGGCGTCAGCGACATCGAAAGGATCGGAATCATCGGTGATCTTGCCGTCCGCCAGGTTGACGATGCGCGTGGCGTATTGGTATGCCAGGTCGGGATTGTGCGTGACCATGATGACCAGACGGTCGCGCGCAACTTCTTTGAGCAAATCCATAACCTGCACGGATGTCGTTGAATCCAAAGCGCCAGTCGGCTCGTCGGCAAGGACGATCTCAGGGTCATTGATCAGGGCGCGGGCAATGGCCACGCGCTGCATCTGCCCGCCCGATAGCTGGCTCGGGCGCTTGTTAACGTGCTCGCCCAAGCCGACTTTCTCCAACGCCTCGCGCGCACGCTGGCGACGCTCGGCATGCCCCACGCCCGTGAGCGTGAGCGCCAGCTCCACGTTTTCCAAAATGGTCTGATGCGGAATGAGGTTATAGCTTTGGAACACAAAGCCGATGCGGTTGTTGCGGTAGGCATCCCAATCGCGATCGTGAAAGTCTTTGGTCGAAATACCGTCGATCAGCAGGTCGCCAGAATCGAAATGATCGAGCCCACCGATAACGTTGAGCATCGTAGTTTTGCCCGACCCCGAAGGTCCCAGAATGGCCACGAACTCGTTATCGCGAAAAGACAGGCTCACGCTGTCGAGCGCTACCTGCGTAAACGACTGCGTAACGTACCTTTTGCAAATACCTTTGAGCTCCAGCATGGACGGCAACCTCTCCTGCGCAGGCACCCTGCCCGCTCTCCTCCGCCGTTCGTATTCGACGCTTTTGTCCTACTCTATCCCCATTTTTTGCCGACGCCAGTGAGGAATGTAACAAACCGCGCCAAAAAACGAACGGGACGGCGCCCAAAAGAAGAGGTCCCGAGCGGGACCTCTATATGGTGGAGCTTATCTTGAAAGGCAGCAGACTACTTCGCACAGCGACACACGATCCTCGCTATGCTTTACGCGGTTTTTACTGCTCGCTATTCGCAATCGCCTGGTCGATAAGCTTGTCGAGTGCTGCGCGCTGCTCGGCGGAGCTGATGGCTCCCACGATTGGATCCCCTACGATGTTGCCATTCTGATCGATGACATACGTTGTCGGGAACGAGAACAAATTTGACGTAAACTTACCGGCCTCGCTATCCGACTTGAACCAGATGTTCTTATATGTCACGCCCTTCTTGCTCAGCACGTCCTTGGCATCTGCAATCTCGCCCTTGTTGCCATCGAGCGTAAAGGAATTGACGCCCACGACCTGGCCGCCCTTCTCGGCAAGCTCCTGATTCAGTTTCTCAAGATCGCCCAACTCACCCACGCACGGCTTGCAAGTGGTGAACCAGAAATTCATGACGGTAACCTTGTTCTTAGAGAACAGCTCGTCGCTGCTCACGTCGTTGCCGTCCAGGTCCTTGCCCGTAAAGCTGGGGAACTTCGTCGCCTCGCTCGAAGCATTGGCACCAGCCGTCATGCCAGCGGTCGAAGCGTCGACGCTCTCGCCTGCGCTCGGCGTGCTTCCACAGCCGGGGAACTCCTTCTCCAAGCTCTCGAGCTTGTCCTCGATTTCCTTGATCTGCTGCGCACCGGCCTTGAGCGTCTTAAGCTCATCCGCCGTAAACTCATCCTTGGCGCCGTCGATGGTCTTGAGCAAGAAATCGCCGTAATTGCTGCCGTCCTCAATCATTGTCGAGTCTTTATTTGCCGCATTGAATACCTTTTCCCACAGCGCGTTATCACTCGAAAAGATCTCGTTCTCCTTCTGCATGAGTTTTGCATACAACTCGGCGGCCTCGTCGGCATTGGCCGGCTTCTGCGCAGTGAGTTCTGCGATCTTAGGATCGGAGCTCGCAGATTCGCTCGCATTGCCACCGGGCGCCGAACATGCCACAAGGCACAAGGCCAATACCGGCACCATAAACAGGGCCGCAATCTTAGAAAGCTTCATAGTCATTCCTCCGTTTTGTCGAAGCTTGTTTACTTTTTATCGGCGGTCAAGGGAAGCTTTTCCGCCGACACATCCAGGCCATAGCGATAGCTGATGGCATCGACAGGACAGGCCCCGATGCACTTTCCGCACCGGATACATTCGGCATGATTGGGCGCGCGGACCACATCAACGTCCATCTGACAAACCCTTGAGCACTTGCCGCACGAGACACATTTGCACGCGTCAACCTGAATCCCCAACAAGGACACCCTATTCATGAGCGCATAGAATGCGCCGAGCGGGCAAATCCATTTGCAGAAGGGGCGGTAGAACAAAACACTCAGCACTACCACGGCAATGAGAACGACAAGTTTCCAAGTAAAGAGATGTCCCAACGCAGATCGAATGCCGGCATTGGCAATGGCCAGCGGAATGGCGCCCTCGAGCACACCCTGTGGACAGATGTACTTGCAAAAGAACGGGTCCCCCATCCCCACATCGTTAACCACCAAGACGGGCAGCAGCACCACGGCAAACAGCAGCACGACGTATTTGATGTACGTGAGCGGCTTAAGCTTTTTCGTGGAAAGCTTTTTGCCGGGAATCTTATGAAGCAGCTCCTGCAGCCAGCCAAACGGGCACAGAAAGCCGCATACAAAGCGTCCCAGCAGCACGCCGAGCAAAATGAGCGTACCGGTGACGTAGTAAGAAAAGTTGAACTTGGATGAACCTACCACCGACTGGAACGACCCGATGGGGCACGCACCCGATGCCGCGGGGCACGAATAGCAATTAAGTCCAGGTACGCAGACTGTTTTCCCCGCGCCCTGATAGATGCCGCCTTTGGCAAAGTTTGACAGGTGAATATTGGTGACCAGCGTCGCCGCCGCCTGAATGAATCCGCGAAATCGGGCCAAAACATGCGACGCAGTGTTTTCTCTTTTATCCAATTCCGATACACTCCAAGCACAGCCTAATCGCTTTGGCCAGCACGGCATCCGCCTCGCCACGCATAACACCAAAGCACACCATGGCAATTCCGACGATCAACAAAGCGACCTGTACCACGGGTTTTACCGCTTTGAACAACCTGACCACTCCTTTCGTTACGCGACCATTGGACCATATCGGCTATAAAATCCGTGTTAAGCGCGATTTGGAATGTGCAAGGAGACTGTTATGCGTATTTTGATCGTCGAAGACGAGCGAGCACTGTGCGATGCAATCGCGCGCAGCTTGCGAAACTTGGCGTACAGCGTCGACTGCTGTCACGATGGACGGGAGGCGCTCGACCTGCTGGGCATCGAAGTCTTTGACCTCGTGGTACTCGACCTCAATCTTCCCCATGTCGACGGCATGACCGTGCTCAGGGAACTTAGGAAAACCGATTGCGAGACCAAGGTACTGATTCTGTCCGCGCGTGGCGAAGTATCCGATAAAGTCGCCGGACTCGATGCCGGCGCCAACGATTACCTTACCAAGCCGTTTCATCTGGACGAACTTGCGGCAAGGATCCGCAGCCTTACCCTCAGGCGCTTCGCACAAAGCGACATAGTATTAACCTGCAGAAAGCTCAGCTTTGACACCAAGGCGCGCATCGCTTCCGTGGACAGTGAAGCTCTATCTCTTACACGCAAGGAAACGGGAATCTTGGAATACCTGATGCTTAATCAGGGGCGACCGGTAAGCCAAGAGGAGCTTATCGAGCACGTTTGGGATAGCAGCGTGAACAGCTTTAGCAACGCAACCCGCGTTCATATCTCGTCGCTCCGAAAAAAGTTGCGCAGCGCTTTGGGATACGACCCGATTCGCAATCGGATTGGAGAGGGCTACGTTATGGAGGACAGTGAATGAAAAGGCTTTCGCTGCAATGGCGCATAACGATTATGACGGCACTGCTCACGTGTGCGGCATGCGTGCTGACGAACTGCCTGGTCGGCTATACGGGCATGCGCTACATGGATGCCATCGGCAGTGACATCTCGGCCTTTACCGCAACCGGCGAAGATTCGCCCCAGGCGTTCGACCCAACGAAAGCGACCCTCGATGACGAGGTCACGATCGTCGTAAACGACGCACAGGAGTCTTTTGGCACGACAGCCTGGTGCATCACGGCTGGAATCACACTCCTTGGCGGCGTGCTGGCATACTTTGTGAGCGGCCGTGCACTCAAACCGCTACGGGCTTTTGCAGCCCAGGTTGAGCGTGTGCAGCCTGACAACCTAAGCGAAATCAGGCTCAGTGAAGATGTGCCCACCGAGTTACAACGATGCAGCGCCTCTTTCAACGACATGATCGCCCGTCTTGGCGAAGGGTTCTCTGCACAGCGTCAGTTTACCGGCAACGCCGCACACGAGCTGCGCACCCCGCTCGCCCTTATGCAAGCACAGATTGAACTATTCATCTCCGAGCACTCCGGTTTGCAACCCGAAACAGCCGAGCTGCTCGGCCTGCTACAAGAACAAACCGAGCGCATGTCGCGGATGACCAAGGTATTGCTCGAGATGAGTGAGCTCCACAGCGTTCCTTGCGAGGACGATGTTGAACTTGGTCCCTTGTCCGAAGAGGTCCTCACCGACCTTGCGCCACTTGCCGAAAATAAGGGCATAGCCCTCAATTGTGCTGGAGACGCTTTAGTAATCGGGAGCGACACGCTCCTCTATCGGCTGGTGTTTAATCTGGTCGAAAACACCATCCGTTACAGCCGCTCCGGCTCGACTGTCAACGTCTCCATCTGCGACAGCGACAGCCACGTGTTCCTGCGAGTCGAGGACCAGGGACCGGGAATACCCAAGCAGTACCGAGAAAGCATCTTCCAGCCGTTCTTTCGTCTAGACAAATCCCGCAGCAGGGCATATGGCGGCGCAGGACTCGGGCTAGCGCTTGTTTGGGAGATTGCAGCGCTTCACGGTGGCACGGTAGAGGTCGAAGCAAATTCCGAGAACGGAACCGTGATGCTCGTGACCCTCTCAAAGGGGGCCACCACGTGATCCGACTGTCCAGGAGTCCCACTCGACATTGTGAAACGCGTCCCAAAACTTGGACATGAGAAATGGGAGACAGTGGAGTGGGAAGGATAAACTGGACTTTCTTTTAAGGATCCTCAAGCGTATTGCCGCTCGTATTCCACTGGAGACATGTAGCCCAGGGTGGAATGCATGCGCACCCTATTGTAATAGAGCTCTATGTACTTGAAGATGTCCTGCCTGGCCTCGTCCCTCGTCCCATAGCTCCTCTCTTTCACCAATTCCCTTTTCAGCGTCTTGAAGAACGACTCGGCCACCGCGTTGTCCAGCGGCGTGCCGGGCCTTGATACCGACTGGACTATGCCATGCGAGTCCAGACACCGCTGGAAGGAACGGGAGGTGTACTGCGCGCCCTGATCGTCATGGAAGACGAGGCTGCCGTCATCTGGCGGACCCTCCCTGCCGACCGCCTGCTCCATCGCGTCGATCGCGACCTTCTCGGTGATGCGCTCGGACATTGACCAGCCCACGACCTTGCGGGAGAAGGCGTCTATCACGGCTGCGAGATAGAGCCACCCTTCTCTTGTGGGTATGTAGGTGATGTCGCCCACCCAAAGCCTGTTGCGCTCGCCCACGGTGAAAGCGCGCTCTACCAGGTTCAACCGAGGGTCTCCCGGCTCGACCTTCTTCTGGATGCGGTGTTTTCGGGTCGCGCCCTTTCCGGCAAGTCCGAGCTTCTGCATGATGCGGAGCACGCGCTTCTCGCTCACGACGATGCCGCTTTTTCGCAGTTCGCGGTTGATGCGCCGGTAGCCGTAACGGCCCTTGTGCCGCTCGAAGGCCTCGACGACGAAACCTTCGATCGCCTCCCGCTCTATCTGGGCGTCGGACTTCTTCCGGCCGAGATACTCGTAGAAACCGGATTTCGAGACTTTCATCAGCCCGCATGCCTTCTTGATGGGGCCGATCTCGCCCCTATGCTCTTTGAGGAACTCGAACCTCACGCATGGCCTTGACTCAAGAAGGCCCGGAAATTTTTTAGTATCTCGTTCTCGCGCTCGAGCTCCTCGACCTTCTTCTTGAGCTTCACGATCTCGTAGTCCTTGTTGATCTTCGGGGAGCCGTTTCCGGGGAACGCGCCGTCTCCCATCTCCTCGTATTCGCGGGCCCATCTTCTCAGCGTCGAATCCTTTATGCCGAGTTCCTCCGATAGGCCTTTGACCGTCATTTCCCCGGACAGGACCACCTTTGCCGCCGAGACCTTGAACTGCCTGTCGTATCGCTTTCTTCTTTGGGTCATCTTGAACACCTTTCGCTCTTAACTAGGTGTCCAATTCATCATACCCACTCCAGTCTCGCCCGGGCCGATATCTGGCCTCTTGGAAAGATCGATGCCCTCGTGAAGCTCATCGGGAGCCTCGCTTGCAACGTAGTCGAGCACGGCCGCCTTGCCAAAAGTAAACAACGGGTCGCCTGCCTCAAGATCGCCCTGGGCAGCATGCACGTTAAAGGAGTTAAACGTCCTGTTCTTTGCATTGTTGTTGGTGATCTTGACGTGCAGGTAAAAGCCGTCCTGCAGCTTAGCGTCACCGCGATAGAACGTACCGTGAGCCACCGACTCATAGGTAATGCCAGCCACCTCGACCGTCTGCGAATCATAGGTCTTGGCCTTCTTGGACTTCTCCTGCACAGAGCCGTTCCCGCCCGAGCCACTCGGCGCATTGCCGCCGCAGCCAGCAAGCGTACACGCCAGCACGGCCGAAAGCATCACAGCGGGAATTCCTAACAGCAGCTTCCTTGTCACGGGCTTCATCATCCTCACCGCTCCTTTCGGCTTGCAGCTCATCCGTTGCCCGAGTCGCAAGTCGACTCCGTGACATCGGCTTCCACTATGAGCGTATGACGAAATGCGGCACAGGCGAAGTGACCCGTGGCCCAACTAGCAACCGCCCAGCATCCCCTATGGACCAAAATGGCTCATATACGCACGCCCTCGGCCCATAAAATGAGACGCCTGTCCCAATGTTCGATTTGAGCCATCCACGCGGCACTTTTCGACAAACGTATCAAGCCACAAACAAAATGAAGCGGGCTCATCCGTCTTCAAACTTACTCGGGCAGAAACGAGTAAGTGGAATTCATCGGTAAGGAGCGTGGGCTCACCCGCATTATTAAGAAGACCCTCAAGGCGCCCGAGCAGCGCAATGATTTAGATAGGCGTCCACCGCCCGCTATTCGACATCCGACCCCTCCCCCATCAGCCATCGGGCGAGGTCGACCACCTTAATCCCCTCATAATCAACAGCCTCGTGCTTTGTTCGCGCAATGACCATCTTGGGATACGCATCACGTATCGCAAGCAGAGGTGCCACTTCGCGCTCAAAGGTTTCCTGACGCGAAATGTCATCGCTAACTTGGATATACACTCGCTCATCGCGACGAATTGCCACGAAGTCGATTTCCTTCTTATAAAGCACCCCGATATAGATTTCCCAACCGCGTCTTAGGAGCTCTAAAGCGACCATATTTTCATATACATGCCCGAAGTCGAGTTTTTTAGTTCCAAGTTTTGCGTATCTGATTGCATGATCCGATAAATAGTATTTATCACCCGAAGCGAGGTACTTTTTACCGCCTACGTCATAGCGGCGCACTCGATAGAACGCAAAGGCCTGGCATAAAAATCCGAGGTACTGGGCGAGCGTTGCCACGGAAACGCGCGTTCCGGCAGCATCCAGCGCAGCCGCAATCCCACTAACAGAAGATATGTTACCGATATTGTCCATTAGGAAATCGCATGCACGTTCTAGTTGCACTTTGTTACGAACCCCATGCTTTTCTTCCACATCACGCAAAACCAAGACATCTAGCACGTTCGCAATATATCGATAGCGAGCTCGCTCGCTAGGATACAAATACGAGCCAGGCATTCCGCCCTCTCTCAAATATCGGTCAAGCGCTTCGTCCGGGTTATGAATTCCGTGATATGTCGAAAACTCAAGCAACGAGAACGGAAATACTTCGACCTCATATGTCCGCCCGCGAAAAAGCGTCGCCAAGTCACTCGAAAGCAAGAAAGCGTTGGAGCCAGTAACGTAGATATCGTATTTACCCGATGCATGAAGGCTGTTGACCGCTTTTTCGAACCCAACGCAAGTTTGCACCTCATCAATCATCACAATGTTATCGAGGCCCTCGCAATAGCTTTCCTCAACGTAGCGATGCAATGCTCGATAATCCGTTAGTTCCTCGAATTCGAGGAGATTGAAATTGATGCGGATAATATTGGCATCGGGGCCGGCCTCACGAATGCGATCGGCAAGAGCTTCCAGTAGAACAGATTTGCCGCACCTACGAATGCCGGTAATAACCTTGATGTCCGGCGTTCCCTTAGCGCCAAGAAGCGCTTCCATATATTGAGGACGTTCGATAATCTTCATATCATCACCGTTCTATTAAATAAAAGCTCTTCTGATTCGTTTTTGTTTAGTATATATGAGGTTCTACTAAATGGAATCAAATATCTATTGATTTCATTCAGCTATTTTTTCCAATATCGTATTATCAGTCTATATACTCCGAACTATTGTTCGATGGATTTCGTGTTGGTTGGAATCGTCTGTGGGCTGGGCTATGCTACCTTGACTATCTATATGGCTTAAACGCAGCAAAGGAGCACCGAGAGAGCGAGTATGGCAAAAAACACCGCAAACTATGGTAACGACAGTATTCGTCAGCTCAAGGACGAGGAGCGCGTACGCCTGCGCCCCGCCGTTATCTTTGGCTCGGACGGGCTCGACGGCTGCGCGCATGCCGCCTTCGAGATCCTGTCCAACGCCGTTGACGAGGCACGCCAGGGCTACGGCAAGCTCATCACCCTTACCGCTTTTCGCGATGGCTCTATCCAGGTAGAGGACAATGGCCGTGGCTGCCCGCTCGACTGGAACCCTTCCGAGAAGCGCTTTAACTGGGAGCTCGTCTTCTGCGAGCTCTACGCCGGCGGCAAGTACAACAACAACGAGGGCGGCGACTACGACTTCTCGCTCGGCACCAACGGCCTGGGCTCCTGCGCGACCCAGTACGCTTCCGAGTACATGGACGTCACCGTCTGGCGTGACGGCAACAAGTACTCCTTACACTTTAAAAAGGGCAAGGTTGTCGGCGCCAAGAAGAAGGCACTCGAGATTGAGCCCAGCGACGAGGACCGCACCGGCACCACCATCAAGTGGCGCCCCGATCTTGAGGTCTTTACCTCAATTAGCATTCCCCACGATTGGTATCGCGAGACCATGCGTCGTCAGGCCGTGGTCAACGCCAACGTGACCTTCCGTCTGCGCATCGAGGGCGACGATGGCGAGTTTTCCGAAGAGGACTTCTGCTATCCCAAGGGCATCGAGGACTACGTGCTCGAGAAGGTCGGCACCGACTACCTTACCGAGCCCTTCTTTATCGAGGCCGACCGTCGCGGTCGCGATCGCGAGGACCTGCCCGACTACAACGTAAAAATCACTGCTTGCATGTGCTTCTCGCGCACTTTCATGATGCAGGAGTACTACCACAACTCATCGTGGCTCGAGAACGGCGGATCGCCCGAGAAGGCTGCCCGCAGCGCTCTGACCAGCGCCATCGATGCCTACATCAAGCAACAGGGCAAGTACAACAAAAACGAGAGCGGCATTAAGTGGCAGGACGTCCAGGACTGCCTGGTACTGGTGACCAACTGCTTCTCCACCCAGACGTCCTACGAAAACCAGACTAAGAAGGCCATCAATAACCGCTTTATCCAGCAGGCCATGACGGCATTCTTTAAGGAGCGCCTCTCGACCTACTTGATCGAGAACAAAGACGCCGCCAACAAGATTATGGAGCAGGTGCTCATCAACAAGCGCTCGCGCGAGAATGCCGAGAAGACGCGCCAGAGCATCAAGACCAACCTGCAGCAGAAGACCGACATGGCCAACCGCGTGCAGAAGTTCATCGACTGCCGCTCCAAGGACAAGACCCGCCGCGAAGTCTACATCGTAGAGGGCGACTCGGCGGCGGGCGCCATCCGCACCTCGCGCGATGCCGAGTTCCAGGGCGTCATGCCCGTCCGCGGCAAGATCCTCAACTGCCTGAAGGAGGACTACCCGCGCATCTTCAAGTCCGACATCATCATGGACCTCATGCGCGTGCTGGGCTGCGGCGTGGAGATCAAGGACAAACGCATCAAGAACCTGGGCGCCTTCAACCTGGACAACCTCAACTGGAACAAAGTCATCATCTGTACGGACGCCGACGTGGACGGCTACCACATCCGCACGCTCATCCTGACGATGCTCTACCGCCTGGTGCCCACGCTCATCGACGAGGGCTACGTCTACATCGCCGAATCGCCGCTCTACGAGATCAACTGCAAGGAGAAGACCTACTTCGCCTACACCGAGCTCGAGAAGAACGGCATCCTGGCCGAGATCGGCGACCAGAAGTGCTCCATCAACCGCTCCAAGGGTCTTGGTGAGAACGATCCGGACATGATGTGGCTCACCACCATGAACCCCGAGACGCGCCGCCTGATCAAGGTGGAGCCTGAGGACGTGGCCAAGATGGAGTCCATGTTCAACCTGCTGCTGGGTAACGACGAGGCCGGCCGCAAGCGCCATATCGCAGAGCACGGCAAGGAGTACCTCGACCAGCTTGACCTGCAGTAAGCCCCGCTGCAGCATAACGGCCCCAAGAAACATCAAGAGGAAATCGTGGCAAAGAAGAAGACCAACACCCAGAACAAGAAGAAGCAGGTCAACGCCGAGAACGTCATAGGCCTGCACTCGGAGGTCACGGCGCAGCCCATCACGGAGACGCTCGAGGCCAACTACATGCCGTACGCCATGAGCACCAACGTCTCGCGCGCGTTCCCCGAGATCGACGGCTTCAAGCCCTCGCACCGCAAGCTGCTCTACACCATGTACAAGATGGGCCTGCTCAAGGGCGAGCGCCAGAAGAGCGCCAACATCGTGGGCCAGACCATGAAGCTCAACCCGCACGGCGACGCCGCGATTTACGAGACGATGGTGCGCCTGGCGACGGGCAACGAGGCACTGCTCGCCCCCTTCGTGGAGTCGAAGGGCAACTTTGGCAAGTACTATTCGGGCGACCTGAGCTACGCCGCCTCGCGTTATACCGAGGCCAAGCTCTCCCCCATCAGCGCCGAGATCTTCAAGGACATCGACAAGGATCCGGTCGACTTCGTTGACAGCTACGACGGTGCCATGAAGGAGCCGCGCCTGCTGCCCACCACGTTCCCCAACATCCTTGTCTCGGCCAACAAGGGCATCGGCGTCGCCATGGCGTCCGACATCTGCGGTTTCAACCTCAACGAGGTCTGCACCGCCACCATGCATTACCTGCAGGATCCCGACTGTGACCTGCTCGAGTACATGCCCATGCCCGACTTCTCGACCGGCGGTGAGATTATCTACCGCCGCGAGGAGATGGAAAAGATTATCGAGACCGGCCTTGGCAGTTTCCAGATCCGCTCCCGCTGGCGCTGGATTCCCGAAGAGCGCATCATCGAGGTCTACGAGATCCCCTACA
>SAMEA3387473__coassemble_1463_pt1 | contig 23103 bp, 17 predicted proteins | sample SAMEA3387473__metabat2_low_PE_005 | metagenome-assembled genome bin SAMEA3387473 (sample SAMEA3387473) | Felis catus | biome: Faeces | place: United Kingdom | collected 2012 | reverse complement strand
AGCTGGTAGAAGAGTCGCTTGCTAATCCTTATGGCTCGCCTTCGCTCGAGGAGCTCTGCGCTGGCAAGAAGGACATTGTCATCATTAGCTCCGACCACACGCGTCCGGTTCCTTCGCGTGTGACGATGCCTATTCTGCTGCATCACATTCATACTGCTGCGCCCGAGGCCCGCGTTCGTATTCTGGTTGCGACCGGCATGCATCGTCCCTCGACGCACGAGGAGCTCGTCAACAAGTATGGCGAGGAGATTGTTGCCAACGAGGAAATCGTCATGCATGTTGCGACCGACGACAGCATGATGGAGAAGATCGGTACCCTGCCTTCTGGTGGCGAGTGCATCATCAACAAGATCGCTGCCGACTGCGATCTACTGCTTGCCGAGGGCTTTATTGAGCCGCACTTCTTTGCCGGTTTCTCTGGCAGCCGCAAGTCCGTGCTGCCTGGTATCGCCAGCTATAAGACCATCATGTACAACCACAACGGTCAGTTTGTGAACGACTCCCATTCGCGTGCCGGCAACCTGTGCCACAACCACGTGAGCGAGGACATGTTTGCCGCTGCCGAGATGGCTCACCTTGCCTTTGTGCTCAACGTGGTGCTTAACGGCAAGCACGAGGTCATCGGCTCCTTTGCCGGCGACATTCACAAGGCACATGAGGCTGGCTGCGAGTTCGTAAAGAGCCTTGCCGGCGTTGAGCCTGTCGAGTGCGAGATCGCCATCACCACCAACGGCGGCTACCCGCTCGATCAGAACATCTATCAGGCCGTGAAGGGCATGTGCGCTGCCGAGGCTACGCTTCCCGAGGGCGGCGTGATCATCGATGTCGCCGGTTGCGCCGACGGCCACGGCGGCGAGGGCTTCTACCACAACATCGCCGATAACGACCCGGCGGAGTTTGAGCGCGCCTGCATCGACCGTCCCAAGGACGAGACCCTGCCCGATCAGTGGACGAGTCAGATCTTCGCCCGCATCCTGGCACATCACCCGGTGATCATGGTTACCGATCTGTGCGATCACCAGATGCTCAAGGATATGCACATGACGCCGGTCAACACTATCGAGGAGGCGCTCAAGCTCGCCTTTGAGATGAAGGGTGCCGATGCCAAGGTTGCCGTCATTCCCGATGGCCTGGGCGTTGTTGTTGCGCAGCACTAGTGCGCGGCCTAAACGAATCGTTTATAACCGACAAGAAAGATAAGGTTTTATGCTTACCAAACTCCTCTGCGAATTCGGCGCAACGGCCCTCATGATCATCTTTGGCGTGGGCGTGCACTGCGATACCGTGCTCAAGGGCACCAAGTATCAGGGCTCCGGCCACATGTTTGCCATCACCACCTGGTCTTTTGGCATCTCGGTCTGCCTGTTTGTCTTTGGCGGCGCCGTGTGCATGAACCCCGCTATGGTGCTTGCCCAGTGCATCGTCGGCCTGGTGCCGTGGAGCAGCTGCATCCCCTTCATGATTGCCGATATGCTCGGCGGCTTTGCGGGCGCCGTAATCGCTTGGCTTATGTATGCCGATGAGTTCAAAGCTTCCGATGGTGTTGTCGATCCCGTTGCCCAGCGCAACATCTTCTCGACCAACCCCACCACGGAGGGCACCAACTATGCCCGCAACTTCTTCTGCGAGGCTATCTGCACCTTTGTGTTCATCAGCGCCATCCTTGCTGCCGCTAACCGCGCCGGCGAGAACGTTCTGATGCTCGCAATCTGCGTCGGCCTGATCGTTTGGGCCGTTGGCATGGGCATGGGCGGCATCACCGGCTTCGCCATGAACCAGGCGCGTGACCTTGGTCCTCGCATGGCCTATCAGGTGCTGCCGATTAAGAACAAGGCTGACAACAACTGGAAGTACGGCCTGCTCGTTCCTGGTATCGCTCCGTTTGTCGGTGCCGCTCTGGCTGCGCTGTTTGTGCACGGTTTCTTGGGCATGTTCTAGTCTGAGGCTACATAGTTGTCCGCTGGCCGCATGGGGTAACTTCCCAGCGCGTCCTCGGACATGAAAGAACCCCCGCTGCGCACTTCGTGCGGCGGGGGTTCTTTCGTCCTGCGGAATGCGCTGGGAAGTTACCCCATGCGGCCAGCTGCGGGGTCTTTGCTGCGCTCGAGCAAGCAACCCAACATATAAATCTGAATTTGGATTTGGATGGGAGGGGCTTGTTGCTGTTGGGGGGCATTGAAGCGTGAGTGGCACTTTGGGATGCGTGGCGCTCTGGGTTGGGGCTATGCTTTGGGATGAGCTTCTTACTTAGCTGAAGAGGGGCTTTATGGCCGAGAGGTAGTCTTTGGCTACGTCGGCTTTGTCTGCTTGGAAGTTGTGCCAGACCCACCATTGGACCATTCCTACGAAGCTTGAGGCTATGTGGTGTAGTAAAAAACTGCGGTCCATGGTGGCGGCGGGGCCGTTTGGGTCGGTAGGGACGGTTTCGGCTGCTCGTGACATGATGGTCTTGCGTAAGCAGTCGGCGAAGACGCGTGAGCCGGCGCCGGCTACGAGGGCTCGAACGCCCTGGCGGCGCTCCCAGAGATTGTTGAGGATATGATCGACCTGAACGAGTGAGTCATCGAGGGGCGTGCCGTCATCGTCGAGGGCGTGGGTGCAGATGTCGCTCACGAGTTCGGACAGTAGGTCATCTTTGCTCTTGAAGAGGCCGTAGAACGTGGCCCGACCCACATGGGCGCGAGCGATAATGTCGCCGACGGTGATCTTGCCGTAGTCCTCTTCGCGCAGCAGCTCGGAGAACGCCGCAACGATGGCAGCGCGGCTTTTTGCCTTGCGGGCATCCATGGCTATGCGTCCGCGTGAACGAGCAGGCAGCGAAGCGTGCCGGAGCAGCCCTCGTAGGGGCGCTTACCGGCGCCGTAGCCGACGGCCTCGATGCGGTAGCGGGCCGGCAGGTGCTCGGACGTGCGCAGTGCGGCGACGATGGCGGCGCCCGTGGGCGTCACGAGCTCGCCGGCGACTGGTGCGGGCGTGAGGGCGATATTGCCCGCCTGGCACAGGTTGACGACAGCGGGGACGGGAATGGGCATGAGGCCGTGGGCGCAGCGAATGGTGCCGTGGCCCTCGGAAAGCGACTCGACCACGATGTCCTCAATACCCAGGTCATCGAGGCAGATGGCGACGGAGCAGACGTCGACGATGGAGTCGACGGCGCCCACCTCGTGGAACATGACGGTCTCGGGCGTTTTGCCGTGAGCCTTGGCCTCGGCGGCGGCGAGCGCAGTAAAGATGGCGAGCGCGCGACGCTTGGCGCCATCGCTTAGCTGCGAGCCATTGATGATGGCGGTAACGTCCGCCAAAGAACGGTGGTGATGGTGATGGGCGTGATGATGGTCCTCGTGGCCATGGTCGTTGCCGTGGGCCTCATGATCATGCTCGTGGCAGTGCACGTGTTCGTGCTCGTCATGATCATGATGGTGGTGCTCATGCTCATGCTCATGCTCATGCGTGTGCTCGACAACTGTTTCGTTGCCGTAGAGCCAGGCCATATCGTGATCGTGATTCTCGAGCGCCTCTGCAAGCTGGACGTCAAAATCGCAGGCGTCGATGCCATGCTTGTTTACGCGCGTCACGGCGATCGAAAAGCCGTCGACCGGCAGCGTGGCGAGCTGTTCGCGCAGGTGCTCCTTGCTGGCGCCCAGGTCGAGCAGGGCCGCGACGGTCATGTCGCCGCTGATGCCCGAGGTGCCGTCGATGATAAGCGTGTGCTGATGGTTGGACATGGAATGCTCCTTAACGGGCGCGGGATGTGCCGGCGCTCAGATGATTGATAAGACTTGCCTGGTAGGCGGCGCCGAAGCCGTTGTCGATGTTGACGACTGAAACGCCGCTGGCGCAGGAGTTGAGCATGGCGAGCAGCGCGGCTACGCCACCAAAACTCGCGCCATAGCCCACGCTGGTGGGAACGGCGATGACCGGACAGCTCACCAGGCCGCCGATAACGCTCGCCAGCGCGCCCTCCATGCCAGCGATGGCGATGACCACCTGCGCCTGAGCAAGTTCCTCGGCATGCGCGAGCAGGCGGTGCAGGCCGGCGACGCCAACATCGTAGAGGCGGTCGACTTCGTTGCCATAGAACTCGGCCGTCAACGCGGCTTCCTCGGCGACGGGCAAGTCGCTCGTGCCGGCGCAGGCGACGACGATACGTCCGTTGCCGGTAGGGGAGGGCTTGCCGCCCACGAGGGCGAGCTGTGCGTCCAGGACATATCCCAGGTCGATGCCGTTGCCGAGGAGCTCCGAGGTGCGGGCCGCTTTTTCGCTGTCCAGGTGCGTGACCAGGATGCGCTCCTGGCCGGCATCGCGCAGTGCTTCGATAATGGCGGCAATCTGATCGGCGGTTTTACCGGCGCCGTAGACAACCTCGCCGGCTCCCTGGCGCACTCCGCGCGAAAGATCGAGCTGCGCAAAGCCCAAATCGGCGGTCGGAGCCGTCTGGATGCGCGTGAGCGCGTCGGCCGGGGCGACTGCTCCGTCGGCAACATCGCTCAGCAATTGCTCAAGATCTCGCTTATCCATATATGTTCCCTTCGACGGCGCAAAGTCTAGCACTCAAAGGGTATATTTCCGAACACTAAGACAAAATTGTCCGGAAACTATAGGACAGACTGATTCAATTGTTAGACAGATCGGCTAGTCACGCAGGATGATGTCCATGGCGAGCATCAGGTTGCGCTCGTCGATGGTAAACGGGGCGGCCTCGCGCGTCTTGGGCTTGGCGCAAAACGCGATGCCCGTGCCCGCGGCCTGGATCATGGGGATGTCGTTGGCGCCGTCGCCGATCGCGACCGTGTGTGCCATATCGACGCCGCACTCAACTGCCCAATCCAGCAGCTGGATGAGCTTGGACTCCTTGGTCACAATGTCGGCAGCCAACTTACCGGTGAGCTTGCCGTCGACGACTTCCAGGCGGTTGGCCAGGCAAAAATCGATGCCCGCAGCGGCCACGATCTTATCGGCGACCTCGTGGAAGCCGCCGCTCACCACGCCGACCTTCCAGCCCTTGCTGTGCGCCGAGCGCACAAGCTCCATCGCGCCGGGGGTAAATGTCACGCGCTCAAAGGTGCGCTCGAACACGCTCTCGCCCAAACCGGCAAGCAGCCCCACGCGCTCCTCGAGCGCCTGCTTGAAGTCGAGCTCGCCGCGCATGGCGCGTTCGGTGATCTGTGCCACCTGCTCGCCCACGCCGGCCTCTTCGCCCAACAGGTCGATGACCTCCTGGTTGATAAGCGTGGAGTCGATATCCATAACGATGAGGCGTGCAGTCATGGCGGGCCTTTCCGAGTGCTGTTTTATTGGGGCATATTGTCGCACGTGGCGCGCCTTGGCGACGGTCACGGCGCGTCAATTGTTTCGTCTCCGTCAAGTCTTTGGGCAGGAGCTACTTTTCCGCGGCACATCGACACAGGTGCGATAAGATAGAACGCCATGTCTGGCTGCGCGGTTTACGCAGGCCGGGCAAATCTGTACGACGCCGCCCGGAACGACACGGGGCGGCACAGATCCATAAAGGAGGATCACTGGTATGAGCCAGACCCGTCCCATCGACGAGCATTCCATGCACACCCGTACCTGCGGCGAGCTTCGCCGCGAGAACGTGGGCGAAGAGGTCACCCTCACCGGTTGGGTGAGCCGTCGCCGCGACCACGGCGGTCTTATCTTCTGCGACCTTCGCGACCGCGAGGGCATCACGCAGCTCACCTTCGACCCCGAGCACTCCGACGGCGACGCCTTTAAGATTGCCGAGACCATGCGTCCCGAGTGGCCCATCAAGATCCACGGCGTCGTGCGCGCCCGTGGCGAGGAGACCACCAACACCAAGCTCGCGACCGGCGAGATCGAGGTCCTGACCGATCATGCCGAGGTGCTCAACACGTCCGTCACCCCGCCGTTCCAGATCGAGGACGGCATTGAGACCAGCGAGGACACCCGCCTGCGCTATCGCTATTTGGACCTCCGTCGTCCCGAGATGATGGCCAACCTCAGGCTGCGCTCCGATTTTACCTTTGCCATTCGCGAGGCGCTGCACAACCGTGAGTTCATGGAGGTCGAGACGCCCTCCCTGTTCAAGTCCACGCCCGAGGGCGCCCGCGACTTCATCGTCCCCAGCCGCATCCAGCCGGGCAACTTCTACGCCCTGCCGCAGTCCCCGCAGCTCCTGAAGCAGCTGCTCATGGTCGGTGGCGTCGAGCGCTACTATCAGGTTGCCAAGTGCTTCCGCGACGAGGACTTGCGTGCCGACCGTCAGCCCGAGTTCACCCAGGTCGATATCGAGATGTCCTTCGTGGACCAGAACGACGTTATGAGCGCGCTCGAAGAGGTCCTGGCCGACGCCTTCGGCCGCATGGGTGTCGAGATGCCCACGCCGCTGCGTCGCATGGACTATTGGGAGGCCATGGACACCTATGGCTCCGACAAGCCCGATACTCGCTACGGCATGCACCTGGTCGACCTGACTGACATCTTTGCCAACTCCAAGTTCAAGGTCTTTGCGACTGCTGCAAATGAGGAGGGCTCTGTCGTCAAGGCCATCAACGCCAAGGGCGCCGGTGCCTGGGCACGTGCCAAGATCGATAAGCTCGCCGGCGTGGCCTCCACGTTTGGCGCCAAGGGCCTGGCCTGGATCGCTTTCCGCGAGGATGGCTCCATCAACAGCCCCATCGTCAAGTTCTTCTCGGACGAGGAGATGGCGGCTCTGCGTGAGCGCATGAACGTCGAGCCCGGCGACCTTGTGATGTTCGCCGCCGGTCCGCGCCTGCTCTCTGACGAGATCCTGGGCGGCATGCGTTCCCACATGGCTAACGCGCTCGAGATCAAGCGCGAGGGCCACGACTTCCTGTGGGTCGTCAACTTCCCGCTGTTCCACTGGGACGAGGATCGCAAGGCCTATGCTGCCGAGCACCAGCCCTTTACCCTGCCGACCGAGACCGACATCGCCAAGATTGAGGCCGACCCGCTGGCAGCCGGTTCCTGCACCTACGACTTTGTCATGGACGGCTTTGAGGCCGGCGGCGGCGGTATGCGTATCCACAACGCCGAGATGCAGATGTCCATGCTCAAGCTCTTGGGCTTTACCGAGGAGCGCGCCGAGTCTCAGTTTGGCTTCCTCATGGAGGCACTCAAGTTTGGTGCGCCCCCGATGGGCGGTTTCGCTCTGGGCCTGGACCGTGTGTGCATGCTGCTCACCGGCTCCGACTCCATCCGCGACGTCATGGCGTTCCCCAAGACGGCCAGCGGCTCCGACCTTATGTCGGGCGCCCCGAGTGCCGTTTCCGGCGCCCAGCTCAAGGACGTCAGCCTGCGTCTGATGTAGGCGAGCGGCCACAAATTGCTTGCAACGAGGGAGGGACGTGTGCCTTCCCTCGTTTTTTATACGCCGAGATTGTGAGGGCATGGGGTGATCGGACGTCGCGGAAAGCGCGTCCCGGAATCTGCGTCCAGAACGGGTCACGCTTTCCCAAAGGGGGTCCTCTGGGAAAGCGCGTCCCAGAATTCAGCAAAATAATGGGGCGCAGTTTCCGGTTGAGCTGTCTAACGGAAGCTGTGCCCCAGAATGAGCGCTCAAAACGGGCCGGGCTTTCCGCAACAACTGTCTGGCGGAAAGCCCGGCCCAGTTTCCTACAGCGAGTCCCTCTGAACGATCTGCATGTGCATGACGGTGGTGGTTGGCTCGGCACCCTTGATCATGTCGAGCGCAATGTTGGCGGCCATGTGGCCTTCTTCGCGCAGGGGCTGGCGGACGGTCGTGAGCGCGGGGACGCAGCACGCCGCAATCTCGTGATCGTCGAAGCCGACGACAGAAACGTCCGCCGGAACAGATAGGCCTGCCTCGTTGAGTGCGGTGATGACACCAGCCGCGATACGGTCCGATCCGCAGAGCACGCCATCGAAAGCAATCTCGCGCGCGAGGATCTGGCGCATGGCCTGATAGCCGTCTCCGCTGTTCCAGCCGGTATAGATAACGTTTGCGTCTGGGAGGTCTTCGCCCAAGACGGCGCGGTAGCCGCGCAGGCGGTCGACAACAGCGGGGTTGTCTTGCGGTCCCAGCACGGCGACGATATCTTTGCGCTCGCGCTCCTTCATGGCGTGTGCCGCAAAGCGTCCGCCCTCTTCGTCGTCAGAGTAGACCGTCGAGAACACATCGCGATAGGGGTGGCCCTCGAGCTGGCCGCACAACACGGTGGGTACGCCCAGCTCGCGCAGCACCTCGAGTAGCTCGCTGCCCTTGTAGGGGGAGACGTCGATCACGGCGTCGAACGAGCGGCGCTCAAAGTGCTCGCGTGCGCGGTTGCGCTCATGCGTAGAAGACGCCTGCAAGATAACGGGCAGATAGGACGACTCCGACAGTTCCTCGGTAATGCCGCTCAAAAACTCGCTATAGGTGGGGTCGCTGAAGAGTTCACTCAGGGGCTCGGTTACGAGCACGGCGATGATTTCCGTGCGCCCGACAGCGAGCGCTCGGCCACGAGCGTTGGGGACAAAATTGACTTCCTTGGCCGCCGCGCGGACGCGCTTTTTGGTTTTCTCGCTAATGCGGGGCGAATCGTTGAGGGCGCGCGATGCCGTGGAGCGCGACACGCCGGCAGCTGCGGCAACCTCGGCAAGCGTAGGTGCGGTGCGAACTGGTTGGGTCATGGCGTCTCCTGGAAAATGCGGTCGATGTCGTCACTGATACGGCCTGGTTCGGATACAGCTTACTATAGTGCACCTGAACAGCGTTCATGATATCCGGTGACCGGTGTCGTTTTGCAACCATGCCGCAATCGAATACGTTTCGTGTGGGTGAGATATCAGCGGGCGTGGCGGTTGCCTACGGGCTTAAGAACGATGTTTTGCGCTGAGTTTCGATACTCAGGGTGACATAAGTGTCGCGGTTGTACAGTTTTTTGCATCGCCCGTAAGATAAGGACAACCGGTTGCACAAGAATCACTACGATGATGAAGGAGCATCACCATGGACGCCATTAACGATTGGGAAAATCAAGCGCTCACCCACAGGAACCGCCTGGCACCCCATGCGTACTTTATGGGTTACGAGACCGCCGATCTCGCCGCTACGTACAGCCGCGAGCTGTCGCGCGGATTTGTCCAACTGTCCGGCTCGTGGCAGTTCCGCCTCTTTGAGGGCCCCGCGGCCGTCTCCAACGAGGAGCTCTCCACGTACAAGCCCGAGTGGGATCGCGTGGAGGTTCCGCACCTGTGGCAGGTAGATGGCTATGGCAATCTTGCCTATACCGACGAGGGCTTCCCGTTCCCGGTGGATCAGCCATTCGTTCCCTCCGACGACCCCACGGGCGTGTATCAGCGCATCGTCAATCTTCCCGCCGTTCCTGCCGGCGCTCGCGAAATCATTCGTTTCGACGGCATCGAGAGCTATGGCGAGCTGTACGTCAACGGCAAGTTTATCGGCATGACCAAGGGCTCGCGCCTGTCTGCCGAGTTCGACGTGACTGACGCACTCGTCGAGGGCGACAATCTGTTTGCGGTCAAGGTCCTGCAGTACAGCGATGGCAGCTATATCGAGGACCAGGATATGTGGTGGGCCTCGGGCATCTTCCGCGATGTGTACCTTATGCAGCATCCCGCCGCGCACCTGGTCGACTTTAGGTTCCGCACGCACCGCGAGGGCGACGCCGCTCAGATCACGCTCGATACGGTGGCCGAGGGCGCTTCCCGCGTTGTGTATACGCTCAGCGATGGCGAGAACGTGGTGGCTACGGGTGAGTGCGTCGACGGCCATGCCGAGTGCAGCGTTGCCGATGCCCACTTCTGGAACCCCGAGGACCCCTTCCTCTATGACCTGACGTTTGAGGTCTACGACGGCGACGAGGTCAGCGAGTACGTTCCGCATCGCCAGGGTCTTGCCGAGGTGACGGTTGAGGGCAATCATATCTACCTCAACGGCACTTACTTTAAGATGCATGGCGTCAACCGCCACGATCACGACGATCACAAGGGCCGCGCCGTGGGCCTCGATCGTATGCGCCGCGACCTGGAGCTCATGAAGCGACACAACATCAACGCGGTGCGTACCTCTCACTATGCCAATGACCCGCGCTTCTACGAGCTGTGCGACGAGTATGGCATCATGCTGGTCGCCGAGACCGATATGGAGAGCCACGGCTTCGAGAATATCGGCAATATCGCCCTGGTCACCGACGACCCGGCATGGGAGTCGGCCTACGTCGACCGCATTGAGCGCCTGGTGATGCAGGAGCGCAACCACGCCTGCATCATTATGTGGTCGATGGGCAACGAGAGCGGCTACGGCTGCAACATCCGCGCGATGTACGCCAGAGCTCACGAGCTCGATGATCGTCCGGTCCATTACGAGGAGGACCGCAACGCCGATACCGTCGACGTCATCTCCACCATGTACTCCCGCGTGTCGCAGATGAACGACTTTGGTGAGCATCCGTTCCCCAAGCCGCGCATCAACTGCGAGTACGGTCACTCCATGGGCAATGGTCCCGGAGGCCTGTCCGAGTACCAGGAGGTCTTTGATCGTTGGGATTGCATCCAGGGCCAGTTCATTTGGGAATGGTGCGACCACGGTTTGGCTGCTGTGACCGGGGACGGCGTTGCCTACGACATGTATGGCGGCGACAACGGCGACTACCCCAACAACAGCAACTTCTGCATCGATGGCATGGTATTCCCCTGGCAGCAGCCGAGCCCGGGCCTTACCGAGTACGGCCAGGTCATCTGCCCGGTCCGTATGGCTTATGACGCCGAGGCAGGCGAGCTGACCGTCACCAACAAGCGTTGGTTCACCACCCTCGAGGATGTCTGCCTGTCGGCGGAGACCCTGGTGGACGGCGACGTAGTGTGCCGCAAGACGCTCATGCCCGGCGCAGTTGCCCCCGGCGAGTCCGCCCAGCTTCCGCTGGTGATTCGCGAGGCTGCGGTAGGCGAGACCCTGCTGACCGTGCGCGCCTACACCATGGCCGCTCACGTCTGGTGCGAGCCGATGTTCCAACTGGGTGCAAGCCAGTTTGCCATCGCAAACCATCCGGCGCCGGCCATCGCCGCCCCCGCTCGTCCTGAGCTTACGGTCGAGGAGACCGAGCAGGAGATCCGCATTCACTCCCTCAACGGTGAGCTGACCTTCAGCAAAGTCAACGGCACCGTGAGCGAGTGGAAGGCATCCGGCCGCGACGTCATGACCTCTGGTCCCCAGGTTGGTTTTTGGCATCCGCTCGTCGATAACCACGACCAGGAGTATGACTCACTGTGGAAGGACAACTTCATCGATGTGATGCAGACGTCTACCCGCAAGGTTTCTTGGAAGCAGGACGACAATGCGGCCATCGTTACCGTGAGCCAGCGTATCGCTCCTCCCGTCCGCGCGTTCGGCATGCACGTCGAGCTCGTCTACACCGTGCTTCCGAGCGGTCGCGTCGACCTCAAGGTTTCCGGCGAGCCCTACGGCGATTACTCGGATATCATCCCGCGCATCGGCATCTCCTTCGAGGTCCCCGGTTGCGATCGTGCCGTCGAGTGGTATGGCCACGGCCCGGGCGAGAACTATCCGGACTCGCTGCGCGCCAACCCGGTCGGTCATTACCGCACTACGGTCGACGATATGTTCACGCCCTACGTGATGCCTCAGGATTGCGCCAACCGCGAGGGCACTCGTTGGGTCGCCCTGCGCTCTAGCCACGGTGACGGTCTGGTCGTGACGCGTCCGAGCGATGCCGCTTCCAATCCGTTCTCGTTCTCCGCATGGCCCTATAGCTGCGAGGCTATCGATAACGCCAGGCATGTCTACGATCTTGTCCCGGGCGACACGGTTACGGTCAACATCAACGACCAGCTGCTCGGCCTTGGCTCGAACTCTTGGGGTTCCGAGGTGCTCGATTCCTATCGCACCCGTTTTGAGAGCTTCAGCTTTGAGGTGTCCCTGCGACCGCTGACGTCTGCCGATCTGGCTCAGGCGCTGGCACCCATTAAGGAGGCATAAGTCATGCATATCTTTAACTCGCGTGCCGATTTCGACGCCCAGATGAAGTCCGTCAAGAAGTGGATGCGTACCGGTCAGGCACTCGACGGCGTTTCTGAACTGCAGCACGATGTGGCGTACTCTATCGGCGACTCGCTGGTGTATTGGTGGGTGAACGCCCACGAGGCGGCTACTGCCGATCTGGTCGGTCACCGTCGCTACCATGCCGTGCTCGCCCCGCTCGACGGCAATCTGACCGTTGAGGTGGCTTCCAAGGCCGATCTTACCTGTACGCGCGCCTACAGCGATATCGATGATCGCGAGCGCTTTGAGGGTACGGGGGAGACCGTGACGATTCCCACCGGCGGCGTTGCCGTCGTCGAAATTGACGAGGCCTACCGTGTCGTGGCCGATGCCGCGGATCCCCGCGTCGTGGTACTGCACGTGACGGTCGAAGGTTATTCCTTCCCCAACAAGTAGTATTCGTCCGCTTGGACGTTTGCTTCGCGCCGTTAAGGGGGATGGCTTTGTTGACTCCCTTTTCCCCATTCCCCTTAGCAGGTGCGCCGTCCGTGTTTGCACTTGCAGCTCGGACGGTTTTAGATGACATTTAACAGATGATTGGGAGGGCTTATGAGCTCTGAAAAACGAGGAACGATTGGTTCGTTCGCTCTGCTGGGCATGACGGTCGCCGCCGTGTTCGGTATCAAGAACATCATCAACAACAACGCGGCCATCGGCTTGGCAGCTGCGCCGTCGTTCTTCTTCGCCACGCTTTTGTACTTTGTCCCCTATACCCTGGTTACCGCCGAGTTCGTCGGCCTCAACAAGGACTCCGAGTCTGGCGTGTACGCATGGGTTAAGACCTCGATGGGTGGTCGCTGGGCGTTTCTGACGGCATTTAGCTACTGGTTCGTTAACCTGTTCTTCTTTGCGTCCGTCCTGCCCAACGTCATCATCTACGCGAGCTACGTGTTCTTTGGTGCCAACGCCGAGCTTTCGCAGCTGTGGATCACCATTATCGAGATCGTCGTCTTTGCTATCGCCACGTGGGTTTCGACCAAGGGCGCTAAGTGGATCGGCTCCATTTCCTCCTTCGGTTCGACCGCGGCTCTCGGCCTGACCGCCGTGTTCATCCTGCTGTCCCTGGCTGCTGCCTTTGGCGGCGTTGAGTTCGCTACGGCTCCTACTCCCGCTAACATGGCTCCCGACATGAGCAACTTCGCAACTGCGTGGGGCTTCTTCGGTACGCTTGCCTGGATCATCCAGGGCGTTGGCGGCGCTGAGTCTGTCGGCGTGTTCCTTAACGACCTTAAGGGTGGCGTCAAGGCCTTCGTGCGCACCGTCGTTATCGCCGGCCTGACCATCGGCCTTCTGTATGCAGGAGCTTCGCTGCTGGTTAACCTGTTCATCCCCGAGGGCAGCGTTGCCATCTCCACCGGTATCTTCGACGTATTCGGCGCTGTCTTTGCCCACTTTGGCATTCCCATGGAAGTGTCCACGCGCGTCATCGGCTTGATCCTTCTCGCCGCTACGCTGGGCTCCCTCATGATGTGGACCTCCGCTCCCATCAAGGTGTTCTTCACCGAGATTCCCAAGGGCGTCTTTGGTAGCAAGATCGTCGAGCTCAATGAGCACGGCATTCCTGCCCGCGCTGCTTGGCTGCAGTTCGCCATCGTCGTCCCCATCCTGATCATCCCGGCCCTGGGCTCCGGCAACCTCGACGACCTGCTCATGATCGTCACCAACATGACGGCTGCCACCGCTCTGCTCCCGCCGCTGCTGATTCTGCTTGCCTACTTTATGCTGCGCAAGAACTTCGACGCCGCTCCCCGTGACTTCCGCATGGGCTCGCGCAGCTTTGGCCTGGTCGTTGCCGCATTCCTGCTTGTGGTCTTCTGCTTCGTGCTTATCTGCGGCACCATTCCGCTCGATCAGCCGCTGTGGCTGACGCTGGTCTACAACGTTGGCGGTGTGGTTGTCTTCCTGGGCCTTGCCGTGATGTGGTACAACCGCTATATCAACCGTCTGCGCGAGACCGATCCCGAGGCTGCCGAGAGCGAGCTGCGTCCGTCTGTTCTCGACATGATGGAGTAGAAGCTGGGATTTATTCACAGCTGAGGAACAACTTGATTCCCTTTCCTAAGGAGGGGCCCTTCGGGCCCCTCCTTTTGTGTTTTGAGACATGTTTTGGACCCTGTGGTCAAAAAATGCCAAATATGAGTACTGTTGCAAAAGAGGTGTCATATTTTTCGGCCTGCTCTGAGCGAAAATGGGCTCATAATCAATTTATCTAGCCCCCTTTAAAGGGCGTTTGACGGCTTTCAACCTCTTCAAATCGCTCAAAGTTGGCAATTTGCTTTCGATTTTGCTGCTACTAAATTGGTGACAGTACTCATATATGCCACTTTTTGACCACGAGGTGTTCAGAGGAGCTCTCGAGAAGCATCTAACGCTACAATAACTACCACGTGGCTGGGTTTTGCCGGCCGATGTGCGATGTCGCGGGAGGGGACATGGTCGAGTTTACAAAGACGATTAAAGATCCGTTGGGATTACATGCCCGCCCGGTTGCGCTGCTCTATGACATTATTGCCAAGCATCGTAGCGACGTGTCGGTCAGCATCGGTGACCGCCATACGGATGGTCGCGACGTTATGGGCCTGATGGCCCTCTACGGCGAGTGCGGCGAGGACATCATCTTCCGCGTTTCGGGCGTAGATGAGGCCTCCTGTGTCACATCGATCAGAAATCTCTCGCTTTAAGCATGACAGGGCGTGGTAAAGGATGGTCCTTTGCCGCGCCCTTTTGTTTCGTAAAGGAAACTTTTTCGAAATCTGAATGGGGACTCTTTCCAAAAAGTTAACCACGTGCTAGTTTACTATAGCGAACATAGACGTGGTTAACTTTTAACGCGTCGATGTTGAGGACGAACTGACGTTAGGAGTAACTCATGTCTTGCGGACCGCAGATGCCGGCCATGCCGCTTTCGATGGTAAAAGCGGGCGAAACCGTGCGCGTGTCTCGTGTAAAGGGCAATGAGGACATGAAACACCACCTCAAGGACCTCGGCTTTGTCGAGGGCAACGAAATCCACGTGGTGAGCTCGAGTGGTGCCAATATCATCGTCACGGTGCTGGGCGCACGCTTTGGCATCGATTCCAAGGTTGCCATGCACATCATGACCGTCGGTTAGTCCGCAGCATTTCATAAAAACCGAAAGGGGGACAAGAGGATGAAGACGTTGGGTGACGTTAAGGTGGGCGAGAGCTCCACCATCGTCAAGCTTCACGGTGAGGGTGCGCTTCGCCGCCACCTTATGGACTTGGGGCTCATCAAGGGCACTTCGTTCAAGGTCGTGAAGGTCGCGCCGCTCGGTGATCCGGTCGAGATCAACGTGCGCGGCTACGAGCTTTCCATCCGCAAGGAGGAGGCGGCCGTCGTCGAGGTCCAGTAAATGCTCGCGGTGTATATTTCTGCAGATAAAGTTAGGTATTTCTAACTTAATGCAGCATCTTTGAAGCACATTATCCAGCCTGCGCGGAGAAAGCAGCGCAGGCACACAAGGAAGAAGGATTGAATGGCGGATTCTCAGATCCATGTCGCGCTGGCGGGTAACCCCAACTGCGGCAAGACCACGCTTTTCAACCTGATCACCGGCGCCAACGGCTACGTTGGCAACTGGCCCGGCGTCACGGTTGAGAAAAAGGAGGCCAAGCTCCTAAGCGACAAGAACGTTACCATCACGGACCTCCCCGGCATCTACTCGCTTTCCCCCTACAGCCCCGAGGAGCAGTGCTCGCGCGACTACCTCATGAGCGGTGAGCCCGATGTCGTCGTCCAGGTTGTCGATGCCACCAATCTGGAGCGCAACCTGTACCTGGCGCTTCAGGTTATCGAGACCGGCCTGCCCGTGGTCGTCGCCCTCAACATGGCCGACTTGGTCGAGAAGAACGGCGACAAGATCGACACGGACAAGCTCTCCAAGAAGCTCGGCTGCCCGGTCATGATGATCTCGGCTCTTAAGAACAAGGGCATCAAGGAGCTGTTCGAGCAGGTCAAAAAGTCCGCTGCTTCCAAGGGGCAGGTGCCGGAGCACAAGTTCGACTCCTCCATCGAGGACGTTCTGGACCACATCGAGAATAACCTGCCTGCGAGCGTTCCCGCCAACAAGCGTCGCTACTACGCCGTCAAGCTGTTTGAGCGTGACGCAGACGCCTGCAAACTCATCAACCTCACCAAGGAGAAGGCCGCTCGCGTGGAGCAACTGGTCGCCCAGTGCGAGCAGGATTGCGATGACGACGCCGAGTCCATCATCACCGGTGAGCGCTATGGCGTCATCGCGCACATCATCGATGAGTGCCTCACCAAGGCCCCGGCCAAGATGAGCACTTCCGAGAAGATCGACCGTGTGGTTACCAACCGTATCCTGGGCCTGCCGATCTTTGTGGTCATCATGTTCTGCGTGTACTACATCGCCGTTTCCACCCTGGGCGGAACGGTGACCGACTTCACCAACGATCAGCTCTTCGGCACCGACGGTTGGTATGTGCTCGGTCAGGGCCGCGATGCTTACGATGAGGCTGTCGAGGCCGCGGGTGACGACGCCGACTCGGTCGACCCGGCACAGTACGGCCCCTATGTCCCGGGTATCACCACCATGGTGCACGACGCCCTCGTGGCGGGTGGCACCGAGGACGGTGGCCTGGTCGATTCGCTGGTCTGCGACGGTATCGTTGGCGGCCTGGGCGCCATCTTCGGCTTTGTGCCGCAGATGTTCCTGCTGTTCGTGATGCTGTCCTTCCTGGAGGACTGCGGCTACATGGCCCGCGTCGCCTTTATCATGGACCGCGTGTTCCGCCGCTTTGGCCTGTCCGGTAAGTCGTTCATCCCCATGCTCGTGTCCTCAGGCTGCGGCGTCCCCGGCGTCATGGCCACCAAGACCATCGAGAACGAGAAGGACCGCCGCATGACGGTCATGACCACCACGTTCATCCCCTGCGGCGCCAAGCTGCCGATCATCGCCCTGCTTATGGGCTCCATCATTGGCGATTCTTCCACCACGGCCGCATGGATCAGCCCGCTTTTCTACTTCCTGGGCGTCTTTGCCGTCATCGCCTCGGGCCTCATGCTCAAGAAGACCAAGCTCTTCGCCGGCCGTCCGACGCCGTTCGTTATGGAGCTTCCTGCCTACCACTTCCCGGCGATCCGCTCTTGGGCGCTGCACGTGTGGGAGCGCTGCTGGGCCTTTATCAAGAAGGCCGGCACGGTCATCTTCGCGTCCACTGTCGTGGTTTGGTTCCTGTCCAACTTTGGTAGCTACAACGGTTCCTTTGGCTTCCTGCCTGCGATGGACGGCATCCCCGAGGAGTTCATGGACTACTCCGCGCTTGCCATGCTGGGCAACCTGGTCGCCTGGATCTTCGCCCCGCTCGGCTTTAGCACCTGGCAGGCAACCGCGCTGACCGTCTCGGGCCTTGTGGCTAAGGAGAACGTCGTCGCAACCGCCGGTTCGCTGCTGTCCGTCGCCGACGCCGGCGAGACCGACCCGAGCCTGTGGACCGCGTTCGCCGGCATGTTCCCGACCATGGGCGCTTGCGTTGCCTTTGGCGCGTTCAACCTGCTGTGCGCTCCGTGCTTTGCCGCCATTGGCACCATCCGCAACCAGATGGACTCTGGCAAGTGGACCGCGATTGCCATCGGCTACGAGTGCGCCTTCGCTTGGGTCATCGGCCTGTTCATCAACCAGTTCTACAACCTGCTTGTCCTTGGGCAGTTTGGTATCTGGACGATTGTGGCCATCGTGCTGCTGGTTGCGATGCTCTTCCAGATTTTCCGTCCCATGCCCAAGCACGCTTGGACCGACGAGGACGAGACCAACACTGCTTCCGCCGCAGTTTCCGCTTAAATCCGAATAAGGATTAACCCCTTTCCACGAGCCCGGGTGTCCCAGCGACACTCGGGCTTTTTGGTGGGGGAGATGTGGCGTTTCCGCAGATAAAACCGACCAAAATAAACCCGTCCCTTTTTGGTAGGTGGAGAATGGAGTAAAGTAAGTGGTGGTTAACTAGAGGAGGCTTGCTATGGCACCTATCGATATTGTTGTACTGGCTGTTATCGGTATTGCGTTTGTCGCCGTGTGCGTGCGCATCTACCGCAAGGGCACTTGCGCCGACTGCGCTCAGGGAGGCGTTTGCACCGGGCATTGCTCCAACAAAAAGACCTGTGCCGCGCTTAAGGGCGTGGACAAAATCGCCGAAGACTTGGGCCGCGGTATCAAATAAGGTCCGGACATCCAAGCGCTCCGCGGGCATCCGTTCGCGGGGCGCTTTGTGCATTTGAGGGAGAGCACGGCGAGTCGAAGAGTATTTTTGGGGTATCGTTAAATCAGTTGCGGTGAAATACGGACTGTTTTGGCTGTCAAAGGCCTTATCTACTCCGTATTCCACCGCAACTTTTTGTGGAGTGGGCTAGAGACGCTGCATGCGGTACCCGACGCCCATGTGCGTCTGAATCATCTTGGGGTGAGAGGGGTCTGCCTCGATCTTCTTGCGCAGGGTGCGCATGAACACGCGCAGGCTCGCCAGATCGCTGTCCCAGCTCGTGCCCCATATCTCGCGGGTGATGAAGGTGTGGGTGAGCACCTTGTCGACGTTTTTCGCCAGAAGGACGAGCAATTTGTACTCGGTTGGGGTGAGCGAGAGCTCGCGTCCGTCTTTCGTCGCGTATCCCGCGGCGTAGTCGATATGCAGCGGACCGTTGTCAAACGTGCTCGCTTCTGTCGACTCGCTCGACGCCATCGAGGAGCGCCTCAAATTCGCACGGACGCGCGCGAGCAACTCATCCACAGAAAAGGGCTTGGTGAGGTAGTCGTCTGCCCCTGCGTCAAGTGCTGCAATCTTGTCGGAATCTTCGGTGCGCGCCGAAATGACGATAATGGGGACTGCCGACCAGCTTCGTATCTTCGTGATGACCTCGATACCGTCAATGTCGGGAAGGCCGAGGTCGAGCATGATGAGGCTGGGGCCGTGCGACACCGCATCCATGATGGCGGCCTGGCCGTTGCAAACCTTGCTCACGACATAGCCGTGGAGGTCAAGCGCGGTCGAAACGAGGTTTTGAACGGTCGGGTCATCTTCGACCAGGAGGATGCGTGGCTTAGCGGCATTATTCATGAATCTCAATCTCCTCGGCGGGCAGGGTAAAACGGAAGACGGCCCCATGGGGGTGGTTGTCGCGAACTTCGATGACGCCGCCATGCGCCTCCACGATGGAGCGGCAGAGCGACAGGCCAAGGCCGATGCTTCGACGCGAATCCACGGGCCGCGTATTGCTTGAGGTGAAGAAGCGCTCAAAGATATGAGGCTTGTCGCAGTCTGCCACACCCGGCCCATCGTCTGCGACGTCCACCACGACGAACGCGCCCTCGCGACGTGCGCTGATGGTGACAGTCGAGTCCTCGGGCGTGTATTTGAAGGCGTTCATGATGAGATTCGTAAGCACCTGCATGATGAGATGGACGTCGACGCGTACCAGCAGGATGTCGTCAGTGTGCTCGATGGTGACGGCATGTCCATGCGATGCTTGGGCGACATGGCTGAGGGCGGCCTCGATGACCTCGTCGATGAGCTCGGATGTGAGGTTGAGGCGAATGGTGCCGTCCTCGACGCGTGTGATGGCGAGGAGGTTCTCCACGGTATCGATAAGCCAGAGGGAGTCATCGTAGATGGCATCGGCAAGATCGCAGCGTTGTTCGAGGCTGAGCCTCTCGTCGCTCTTCCGAAGGATTGCCGCAGATCCGGATATAGCCGTGAGGGGTGTCCTCAAATCGTGGCCGATGGAGCGCAAAAGGTTGGCGCGCAGCTGCTCGTTTTTCGCCAAGACCGCAGCCTCTTCGCGCTCTTGCGCCGCTCGGTCACTTTCGAGCGCCAAGGCGCATTCACCTACGATAGATAGGACGATCGAATGCTCGAAGGCTTCGGTCTCGCGCCCCTCCAGGGCGATGCCGATGACACCGAATACCTTGTCGCCGGTGCGAACCGCGAGGTAGAGACAGCGCGCCTCAGGCAGGGTCCGCGTGCTTGCGCCCGCGCGCTTGTTGTTGGTGAAGGTCCAGGTTGCAACGGCGCGCTCGTAGTCGGTGAGCAGCGACGCGGATCGGTTTTCGGTGCCAGCGGACTCATAGAGCGCCTTGCCGAGCGTGCCGTGTTCGGCGGGGTAGAAGACCACGTCGAGTTTTAGCAGTTTGACGAGTTGGTTCATGGCGACGCGGGCGCACTCCTCCGCGCTATGGGCTTGCTGCAAGAGCTGGTTCGTTTCGAGGAGTACACGCGTTTTGAATGCGTTCTCGGCGGAGGTACGGGCGTTGTCGGCGATGCGCGCAGTTAACTCGCCGGCGACCATAGCGGTAGCGAACATGATGCCGAACGTGACCAGATAGCTTCGGTCGTAGCTGGCGAGCGAAAACAGAGGCGTGACGAAGCAGAAGTTGTAAAGCACTACAGAGAGCACGCTCGATACGATCGTGCAGATACGCCCCGTCGTGGTGACGGCGGTCAGCAGGGCCGTGAGGATATAGAGGGATATGATGCTGGAATCGGCAAATCCCAGATGGCGGAAAGCCGTGCCGATCGCCGTGGCGACAAGAGAGAGGGCCAGCGTGCGAAGCACGTTTCGGCTGCTGGGCGGCTGCAGGGCGAGCGCATGGCGGCGTCCTTTGGGTCGGGAGGGCGGAGTCGACTGCTCTGGAATGATGTAAATGTCGAGGTTCGGGGCGAATGTTATGAGCTGTTCTACGAGAGATTTGCGGCCGAAGAGGGCCTGACGGACGCTGCTGCGCTCGCCCGTGCGCCCCATGACGATCTTCGAAATACCCGACAGGCGCGCGAACTCGGAGATCTGAAACGCGATGTCGTCGCCATAGACGGTTTCCATATGTGCTCCGAGCTGCTCGGCTAGGGCGATATTGGCTGCAAGCTTGGCGCGCTCATCATCGCTCATGGCTTGCGTGCGCGGGCTCTCTACGAACAGGGCGACGAGCTCGCTGCGAAACGCTTTCGCCATGCGTGCGGCGGTACGGACGATGCGGGGATTGGTCGGCGCCGGGGAGACACAGACTAAGATACGCTCCTTGGTGTAGTAGTCACGGTTTCCCAGCACGCGTGCGGCGTCTGTGAGGTGGCCGGTGCGATCGGCGCAGCGGCGCAGCGCGATTTCTCGGAGTGCGGTGAGGTTCTCGACGGTAAAAAAATGCTGTTGCGCTCGGTCGGCTTGTGCGGGACGGTAGACGAGGCCGGCGCGAAGGCGCTCAAGTAGGTCTTCGGGCTCTATGTCGACGAGCTCGACCTGGTCGGCATCATCGAAGATACGGTCGGGGATTCGTTCGCTCACGACAACGCCGGTGATGGATGCAACCATGTCGTTTAGGCTCTCGATATGCTGAACGTTCACGGTCGTATAGACGTCGATGCCCGCATGTAGAAGTTCCTCGACGTCTTGATAGCGTTTGTCGTGGCGAGACCCCGGCGCATTCGTATGGGCGAGCTCGTCGACAAGGATGAGCTGAGGGGCGCGTTCGATAGCCGCATCTAGATCGAACTCGTTGAGCGTAATACCGTTGTGTTCGATGAGTTTACAGGGCACGTTCTCAAGCCCTTGTGCAAGATGGGCAGTTGCCGGACGTTCGTGCGGCTCGATGTATCCCGCGACGACGTCGACACCTCGCCGCTTGGCGGCGTGGGCGGCTTGAAGCATCGCATAAGTTTTGCCCGTGCCAGCAGCGTATCCAAAGAAAATCTTGAGGTGTCCCCGGCTGGTTCGAGCGTCATCGGCGACCTCGTCTTTCTCAATTGCCTTGAGGATGAGGTCTGGATTGACGCGAGTGTCCGATGCGTCGCGCTGCATAGCGTAGCCTTTCTGAAGCGTTGTCCATGCGTGCACACGCGGTGAGGACGCCGCTGTATGCTCGCGAGGTCAAGTATAGGCGCGCTGCAGCCGCAATAGTGCTTTTTACCTGCATCTTTATGGCATCTTAAGGTCGTGAGCCCCAGCCCTCACGCCTCTTTAATCCCTAGAAGCGTTTACTGTCCCCAGGCGCTTGCGAGGGCAGGCGTCCGAGACATCGGACCGCGTGTGAAAGGGGCGGTAAATGGACATCCTCATTCCCATCATCGGAGTCGTCTGCATTGGACTCCTTATCTATTACATCTACATTCTGATGAGGAGTGATTCGTAAACTATGGACGCTGCGATTCAGTACATCTTGTACTTTGCCGTGCTCGTCGTCCTGGCCGTTCCGCTCGGTCGGTTCATGGCCCATATCATGGATGGTGAGCATACGTTCCTGTCGCCTGTGATTGCTCCTGTGGAGCGCGGCGTCTATCGTCTGCTTCGCATCGACGCGGCAGAACAGATGGGGTGTAGGCGCTATCTGGCGAGCGTGCTGGTCTTTTCGGGGATCGGCCTCGTGGCTCTTGTGGCACTCCAGGCGCTTCAGTCCTTCTTGCCAGGCAATCCCCAGCACCTGCCGGGTGTGTCATGGGACCTGTCGTTCAATACGGCTGCTTCCTTCATAACCAACACCAACTGGCAGTCCTATTCCGGTGAGACCACCCTGTCCTACTTTGTGCAGTTCATGGGCCTCACTGTGCAAAACTTCTTGTCCGCCGGCACCGGTATTGCGGTCATGTTCGCGCTCATCCGCGGTTTCCGTCAGGTCAAGGAGCAGGGTCTGGGTTCCTTCTGGGTCGACCTCACCCGCACAGTCCTGTATGTGCTCATCCCGCTGAACCTCGTGTTCGGCATCTGCCTGGCTGCCGGTGGCGTCATCTCCAACTTCCAGCCGGCTCAGAAGGCCGAGCTCGTAGAGCCCGTCGCTGTCCAGCCTAATGCAGACGGCGGCTGGAGCGTCATCGACGGCGCCCAGATCGAAGGCGACACGGTCAAGGTCGATGGCAAGGTCGTCGAGGACGCACGCGTGGTCACCGAGCAGTTCCTGCCCCAGGGCCCCGCGGCTCCTCAGGTCGCCATCAAGCAGTCCGGCACCAATGGCGGCGGCTTCTTCGGCGTGAACTCCGCCCATCCGTATGAGAACCCCAGCGCCTTCACTAACATCATCGAGATGACCAGCCTGCTGCTGATCCCGGCCGCCTGCTGCTTCACCT
>SAMEA3387473__coassemble_1371_pt1 | contig 34320 bp, 28 predicted proteins | sample SAMEA3387473__metabat2_low_PE_005 | metagenome-assembled genome bin SAMEA3387473 (sample SAMEA3387473) | Felis catus | biome: Faeces | place: United Kingdom | collected 2012 | reverse complement strand
GTCGTATTCGCTTTTTGACGTCGATTGTCACGTCCTGCGGTTTTTGCGATGAGATCATCCACATCTACTTGGCTACCAAGCTCGAGTTTGATGCGCCCAACCCCGATGATGACGAGTTTGTCAACGTGGACCTGGTGCCGCTTCACGAGCTGATCGACGCCGTACTCGACGGCAAGATCGAAGACGCTAAGACCGTCGTGGGTGCGCTTGCCTGCGACAGCATTGCTCATCGTTTGGGCGGAGCGGAACTTTAACGAGCGGGGATGATCCCGCAGGTTTGTGTAAGTCAGCGAAAGTGCTCCATTTGAGACAAGGTGGCCTAAAAGAGGAGGGAAGCGTATGGATATACGCGACCGACGATTGAAGGCCAGATTGTCCAAATGGAGCACTTGCAGCGTCGAGACGAAACGCGGTTTGGTAAAACCGCGTAAGGTGACTATGTTTAAAAGGTTTCTTTCGTATTACAAGCCCCAGATGGGGCTTTTTGTTGCCGATACTGTTTGCGCTTTGGTGCTTGCCTCCATTGACCTTGCGTTTCCTGTTATTCTGCGCAATTTGACCGGTGGGCTATTTACTCAGGGTCAGGCTGCCATTATGCAGGCGCTCGGCATGATCGCGGTGGGCTTGGTGCTGATGTATGCCGTCCGCTGCGCCTGCCGCTACTTTGTGAGCTATTGGGGTCACGTGATGGGCGCGCGCATGGAGTCCAAGATGCGCGAGGACCTGTTTGACCAGTATGAGCGCTTTAGCTTTGCGTACTTCGACCGCAACAGCTCGGGCGACATGATGAGCCGCGTGGTCAACGACCTGTTCGATATCTGCGAGGCGGCGCACCACGTGCCCGAGTGGATCATCATCTGCGGCATCGAGATCATCGGCTCGTTTGTGATCCTCTTTACCATCGCCCCGGTGCTGGCGCTCGCCATGGCCGTGGTGACGGCGGCGTTTGCGGTCATCATGTTTTGGCAGAACATGCGCATGCGCGAGGTCTTTAGCGACAACCGCAAAAAGATCAGCGGCATCAATGCGCAGCTGCAGGATTCGCTGGCGGGCATGCGCGTGGTCAAGAGCTTTGCCAATGAGGAGACCGAACGCTTCAAGTTCCGCGCCTCCAACAATCGCTACCTTTCGTCCAAGGAGAACATGTACCACGCCATGGGCGTCTATACCGCGACGTATGGCCTGCTCTCGGGTGTGCTCTATGTGATCGTGGTGTTGCTGGGCGGCTGGCTGGTCGCCCAAGGCCAGCTGCAGGCGGTCGATATGGCAACCTTCGCGCTCTACATTTCGCTGTTCTGCACGCCGCTTGAGACACTCGTCAATTCGGCCGAAATGTATCAGAAGGCTATCGCCGGGTTTAAGCGTATGGACGAGGTGCTCTCGACCGCGCCGGATATCCAGGACAAGCCGGGCGCCACGGATCTGCAGGTGACTGCCGGCGCCGTGGAGTATCACGACGTGTGCTTTAACTACGAGGATGTTGAGCTAGGCGAGGGCGATGCCGACGAGCGTCCCGTTATCGACCATATGAATCTGTCCATCAAGCCCGGGCAGACCATCGCGCTGGTTGGCCCTTCGGGCGGTGGCAAGTCCACGACCTGTTCGCTGCTGCCGCGCTTTTATGACGTGGCTGCCGGATCCATTAGCATCGACGGCCAGGACGTGCGCGATGTGACGCAGCAGAGCCTGCGCCGCGCCATCGGCCTGGTGCAGCAGGATGTCTATCTATTTGACGGTACGATTGGCGAGAACATCGCCTACGGCAAGCCGGGCGCCACGGCAGAAGAGATCGCCGAGGCCGCCCGTCGCGCCAACATCGATGCCTTTATCGAGTCGCTTCCGCAGGGCTACGACACCGTGGTGGGCGAGCGCGGCAGCCGTCTTTCGGGCGGACAGAAGCAGCGCGTTGCCATCGCGCGCGTGTTTCTCAAGAACCCCAAGATCCTGATTTTGGACGAGGCGACGAGTGCTTTGGATAACGAGAGCGAGGAGGCGGTGCAGGAGTCACTCGAAGAGCTGGCACGCGGCCGCACCACGATTATTATCGCCCACCGTCTTTCGACCATTAAGCATGCCGATGAGATTGCGACCGTTGAGCATGGTCGCGTTGTGGAGCGTGGCACGCACGAGGAGCTTCTCGCCCGTGGCGGCACCTATGCCCGTTACTATCGAATGCAGTTCGAAGGTGCGCGTGCGCACGAGCTCGACTGATTGATATGACAGGAAGTTTATGGCTGACAAGAAACCTTTGACTCCGGAAGAAGTGACGGAGTTATTCTCCGAAATCGATGCATCCGGCGTCTTGGATCCCACGCTCGCCAAAAAGCGTACCGAGCGCATGCGTGAGAAGGAGGCTGCGGCCAAGCGCGGTGACAAAGCGGCGCTAGCGCAGCTGCGCAGCGAGGACCGCGCGAGCCAGGCAAAACATATCGACCCGCTGTCCGAGGACGATCCTTCGGGCTCGCAGGTGAGCCATACCATTACGAAGACCGCGATGGCCGTGGTCATCGGTATTTTGGTGCTGATCGTGGGCATGCAGATTGGCTACGGCGTGATGCGTCGTCTGAACACCGCCAACCTGTCCGAGAGCGTTTCGGTCGATACCGTTTCGACCGCGCTCAAGGGTGGACTTGAATGGGGCAACGGCTTTACGCAGTTCCCGCTCGACTTCACCGTCGATGAAGCCGATGAACGCACGGGCACGGTCGAGGTGACGGTGTTGGACACATCGTCTGCCAACGAGCTCGAGCTGCTGTCCAACGGGCAGATTCAGGCCGCGGCGCTTGCGACCAACGCGTTGCTCAACGATAAGATCGACCGCGTGGTGTATAACGTTCACGCCTATATCGACGAGGATAGCAACATTCAGCACGATTCCTTCTTTGGCATGTTCCCCGCGCGCGGCCACCAGAGCGCCATTTTGACGTTCGTGTGGACCAAGAGCTCATCCAACGCCACGAGTATCGACTGGAAGATGCGCATCGTGAGTATGGATGACACCATCGCCGAGCGCATTCAGAAGCAGGTGAACTCGGTGTCGTCGTTGATTGAGGACCCGGTGGTGAGCCAGACCAAGATTGACGAGGAAAAAGCCGAGCGCGATCTGGAGCATCGTCTGCATGGCCGCGAGATTTTCCGTGGCGGCAAGCCCGATCGCACACCGTCCGAACTGCTGGAGCAGGACAAGAAAAAATAAGACGCCATCATCCCGCGTGAGCCACAAGCCCCGCGGGATGATTTTTCTGGGACGGGGATTAAAAAACATTATGCATAGAAAGTCATAATTATCATTTCGTAAACATTTCGATGAAATTAACGCCATGAGGCATGCTTGCGGTTACAATACCGCGAGGCCTAACTACACACCTTTAAGCCGGTCCTGTGAGACCGGGAAGGAGAATTATGGCGAACAACCATACCGCGGGCGCTGCCGCCCGCACCTTCGCGCCCAGCGAGCTTTGCCAGCGTATGCTGGCCAAAACCAGCAAGGGCACCTGCGGTCCCTGCATCCTGTATCTTGAGGATGGGACCATTTTTTATGGACGTGCATGCGGCGCCGAGGGCACTGCGACCGGCGAAGTTTGCTTCAACACCTCGCTCGAGGGCTACTTTGAGGTCATGACCGACCCGAGTTATGCCGGCCAAATCGTAACCATGACCTATCCGCAGATCGGCAACTACGGTATCGACGAGACCGACGTCCAGTCGGCCTTCCCCGGCGACGCCGTGTGCCCTGCGAGCGCTCCGGCCATGCGCGGCATGATCGTTCGCGACATGTGCGCCACGCCTTCTAACTGGCGCTCGGCCGTGAGCGTGCCGGAGTACCTGCGCGCTCACGGCATCGTCGCTATCGAGGGCGTCGACACCCGCGCTCTGGTACGCCACCTGCGCGACAATGGTTCCAAGATGGGTATTATCTCGACCGAGATCTTCGACATCGACGAGCTTGCCGAGCGTCTGGCCGCAGCGCCCACGCTGGTAGGCGAGAACCTGGTCAAGACCGTGAGCTGCCCCGCGCCTCATGAGTTTGTGGCCGCCGACCTGCCCGCCACGCATGACTTTGCGCTTGCGACTGCCGCTCCTGCCCGTCACAACGTGGTCGCCTACGACTGCGGTGTGAAGCGCGGCATTCTGGAGGGGCTGGTCCGCGCCGGCTGCGACCTTACCGTCGTGCCGTGGGACACGCCTGCCCAGCAGGTGCTCGACATGAATCCCGACGGCGTCTTTTTGTCCAATGGCCCCGGCGACCCCGACGCCGTGGTGGAGACCTACGAGCAGGTGCAGCAGCTGATCGGCAAGGTGCCGGTCTTTGGTATTTGTCTTGGTCACCAGATGATCAGCCTGGCCTGCGGCGCCCAGATGGAAAAGCTTAAGTTCGGTCACCGCGGTGGCAACCAGCCGGTTATGAACCTGGTAAGCCGCCGTGTGGAGATCACCGCGCAAAACCATGGCTTTGGCCTGCTGTTCCCCAGCCTGTGCAAGCTTGTCCCCGAGCTTTCCGGCGGCGAGACCGAGCATGCGGCCGATGGAGATCTGCGCGTCTGGGTGCGCCGCGGAATCGCGCCGGTCGTGATGAACGAGCGCTTTGGTCGCATTCGCCTGACACATGTGAACCTCAACGACGGCACCGCCGAGGGCATCCAGCTGCTCGACGCACCGTGCTTCTCGGTCCAGTACCACCCCGAGGCCTCGCCTGGCCCCACCGATGCCCACTATCTCTTTACCGCCTTTACGCGACTCATGGACGGCGAGGAGAACTACCTGGACATCGACACCGCGAAGGACCGCCTTGCCGGCTGGAACTTTGCTGAGTCCGAGACCGCTGAGACCGAGGAGAACTAACATGCCGAAACGTACTGACATCAAGCGTATCCTCGTCATTGGTTCGGGCCCCATCGTCATCGGCCAGGCCTGCGAGTTCGACTACTCCGGCGCCCAGGCCTGCAAGGTGCTCAAGGAGGATGGTTTTGAGGTCATCCTGGTCAACTCCAACCCGGCGACCATCATGACCGACCCGGGCTTGGCCGACCGCACCTATGTCGAGCCCATCACCGCCGAGTTTATCGAGCGCGTAATCAAGAAAGAGCACCCGGACGCGCTGCTGCCCACGCTGGGCGGCCAGACCGGTCTGAACGCCGCCGTCGAACTGGCAAAGGACGGCACGCTCGACAAGTACGGCGTCGAGATGATCGGCTGCGACCTGGCCGCCATCGAGCGCGGCGAGGACCGCAAGCTCTTTAACGAGGCCATGGCCGAGATTGGCCTGGAGGTCGCGCGCTCGGGCTATGCCTACAGCGTGGCCGACGCCGAGGCCATCGCCGAGCGCGTGGGCTATCCCTGCGTGCTGCGTCCGAGCTTTACCCTCGGTGGCGCCGGCGGCGGCATCGCGCACACCCACGAGGAGCTCGTCTCCATCGTGAGCCAGGGCCTTGAACTCTCGCCTGCCCACGAGGTGCTGGTCGAGGAGTCCATCGAGGGCTGGAAAGAGTATGAGATGGAGGTCATGCGTGATCACGCCGGCAACGGCATCATCGTGTGCTCCATCGAGAACCTCGACCCCATGGGCGTGCATACCGGCGACTCCATCACCGTGGCGCCGGCGCAGACGCTCTCCGACCTTGAGTATCAGCGCATGCGCGTGGCCTCGCTCGCCATTCTGGAGAAGATCGGCGTCGAGACCGGTGGCTCCAACGTGCAGTTTGCCGTGAACCCTCAGACCGGCCGCCTGATCGTCATCGAGATGAACCCGCGCGTGAGCCGCTCGTCCGCCCTCGCTTCCAAGGCCACGGGTTTCCCCATTGCCAAGGCCGCCGCGCGCCTGGCTGTGGGCTACACACTCGACGAGATCGTCAACGACATTACCAAGGCAACGCCCGCCTGCTTTGAGCCCACAATCGACTACTGCGTCGTCAAGGTGCCGCGCTTTGCCTTCGAGAAGTTCAAGGGTACCGACCCCACGCTCACCACGCGCATGAAGGCCGTGGGCGAGATTATGGCGATCGGCCGCACCTTTGAGGAGGCCTTTGGCAAGGCCATGCGTTCGCTGGAGGACGGGCATCAGGGCATTTGTGCCGGTGGCAAGGAAGGTGCCGATAAGCTGAGCGACGACGAGCTTGCTCAGGCCGTGGCAACCCCGACCGAGCATCGCATCTTCTTTGTGGTCGAGGCCCTGCGCCGTGGCTGGGACATCGCTCGCATCCATGCCATCTGCGGTATCGATCCGTGGTACCTCAACCGTATCAACGACATGGTGCAGGTCCAGGAGAGCATCCGCGGCCTGCGTGTGGAGGATATCGACGCCGACGCGATGCGCCTGCTCAAGCAGTACGGTACGAGCGATGCCGAGATCGCTGCGCTGACCGGCTCGGACGAGCGCTTTGTGCGCGCCTATCGCAAGGGCCTGGGCGTGGTTCCCAGCATGAAGACGGTCGATACCTGCGCTGCGGAGTTCTCGAGCGCCACGGAGTACCATTACAAGACGTACGAGAACATCTACCGCACGAGTCCGGATGCCAAGAAGTGCGTGGCTCCCGACGAGACCACGCCGGCGGACAAGCCCAAGGCGATGATCCTGGGCGCCGGCCCCAACCGCATTGGCCAGGGTATCGAGTTCGATTACTGCTGCGTGCACGCGAGCTACGCGCTGGCGGCCCGCGGCTTTGAGACCATCATGGTCAACTGCAATCCCGAGACCGTCTCGACCGACTATGACACGTCCGACCGCCTGTACTTTGAGCCGCTCACCTACGAGGACGTCATGGACGTTATCGATGTTGAGCGACCCGACGGCGTCGTGGTGACGCTCGGCGGCCAGACCCCGCTTAAGCTGGCGCGCATGCTCGAGGAGAGCGGCGTGAACATCATGGGTACCAAGCCCGATGCCATCGACTTTGCCGAGGACCGCGAGCGTTTTGCCGCCCTGCTCGACAAACTGGGCATCATGTACCCGCCGGCGGGCCAGGCCACCTCGTTTGAGGAGGCCGAGGCCGTGGCCGCGCACATCGGCTACCCGCTGCTGGTACGTCCGAGCTACGTGCTGGGCGGCCGCGGCATGATGATCGCCTACGATGCCGAGCATCTGCGCGATTACATGGCCGAGGCCGCGCGCATTAGCCCCGACTACCCGGTGTATCTGGACCGCTTCCTGGAGGGCGCAATCGAGTCCGATGTCGACGCCCTGTGCGACGGCGAGGAGGTCTACATCGGCGGCATTCTGGAGCATATCGAAGAGGCCGGTATTCACTCCGGTGACTCTGCGACCTGCATTCCGCCGTTTAGCTTTAGCGAGAGCCTACAGGCGAAGCTCCGCGAGACCACGCGCCGCATCGCGATGGCGCTGGGCGTGCGTGGCCTGGTCAACGTGCAGTATGCCATCAAGGGCGAGACCGTCTACGTGATCGAGGCCAACCCGCGTGCCAGCCGTACCGTGCCGTTTATCTCCAAGGCCACCGGCGTGCCGCTGGCCAAGTGCGCGGCGCGTATCATGGCGGGTGATTCCATCGCCAGCCTGGGTCTGCCGAGCGACGAGCGTCAGCTCGATTGGTTCTGCATGAAGGAAGCCGTTATGCCCTGGGGCCGTTTCCCGGGGGCCGACGTTATTCTGGGGCCCGAGATGAAGTCGACGGGCGAGGTCATGGGTATCGCCAAGAGCTATCCCGAGGCATATGCCAAGACGCAGCTGGCGATTGACTACAAGCTGCCCGATCCGAGCTGCGGCAAGGTGTTCATCAGCGTATGCGACCGCGACAAGCGCCATATCCTTTCGGTCGCTCGTATCCTGCGCTACCTGGGCTTTGATATCTGCTCCACCGAGGGTACGGCGCGCGTGCTGCGCGGAGGCAACGTGACGTGCGAAGTCGTGGAGAAGATCAGCGGCCCGCACGACGGCGAGCGTCCCAATATCGGCGATCTCATCGCCGATGGCAAGATTGCGGTAATCATCAACACACCGTACGGCCCGGGTTCGCGTGGCGACGGCTATCTGTTGCGTACCGAGGCGGTGCGCCGCGGCGTGACCTGCGTGACCGCGATGTCTGCAGCCAACACGTACGTGAGCGCCATCGAGGCCGTGCGCGAGGACCAGCAGGGCCACGGCAGTGCCAACGACATGGGCATGGACGTCATCGCCCTGCAGGACCTGCCGCAGTACACGGTGTAGTGTGACCTGTCCGGCCGGGACGGAGGGGGCCGAGTTTCCCCCTTCGCTCCGGCTGCAAGCAGAGTCGCTCAGTGGGAAACTCGGCCCCCTCCGTCCCGGCCTTCGGTGACTCGGGTGCACCGTGTGCTGTGGAAGGGGCTTTGCGCGATGACTAGGGCTGAATAGAAAATGAGTGTGGGCCCCGCCGTTCGTTCGAACGGCGGGGCCCACGTTTTGTATGGGGCCTGTCAGTCTCGTCAACCTCCCATTTCAAATCAAATCAGCCAACGTACGTCATAGCAATTCCCGGTAGGTCGCAGGGCGCTTCGCGGGCGGGCCAGGCTTTATCTGAACGACTTTGCGAAGCAACCGGAGTGAAGATAAAGCCTGGCCCGCCCGCGAAGCGCCACAAAGACCGCAGGGACGGGAGCAGCTATACTACTCTCAGTAGTTAAGGGTCGCGGATTGGCCGCGTCACCGCTCTCAACAGGAGGTCTTTGTTTATGGCAGATCAAAAGCCGGTTGTCGGGATCATCATGGGCTCCAAGTCCGATCTGGGCGTTATGGAAGGTTGCACCGCCGAGCTCGAGGCGCTCGGTGTGCCCTATGAGCTCGTCATTGCGAGCGCACACCGCACGCCGGCGAAGGTCCACGAGTGGGCTTCGACTGCTGCCGATCGCGGCATCAAAGTGATTATCGCCGCCGCCGGCAAGGCCGCTCACCTGGGTGGTGTCGTGGCTGCCTTTACGCCGCTGCCGGTTATCGGTGTGCCTATGAAGACGAGTGACCTGGGCGGTATGGATTCGCTGCTGTCGATGGTGCAGATGCCTTCGGGCGTGCCCGTGGCCTGCGTTGCCATCAACGGCGCCAAGAACGCCGCCATCTACGCCACGCAGATTCTAGGCGCTTGCGACCCCGAGTACCGCAAGGTTATCGAGAAGATGAAGCAGGAGATGGCCGACGCCTAGGCGTTCCGCCGTTTCGCCGCAGTATAAGGAGAGCCATGTCCGACTATCAGGGAAAACGATTCAAGGCTTCTCAGATTCCCGATCCGTCGAAGCCGGGTGCTGTCTGTGCGGCACGGCAGGGTCGGACATCCTCTCCTCAGCAGCAGCGCGCGCCGCGTTCCGTAACGCCGGCATCCCATCGTCGCCAGGATACGCCGGCTGCGTATCGTCCCTCGTCTTATAGCGCAGCTAGGAAGCCGTCCCGGTCTTCATCGCATGCCGCGTCGTCCAGCTACACCGAGCCGCCGCGTAAGAAGCACCGCTCCATCATTCCCATCTTGCTCATCATCGTGGGCATCGGTCTGATTGTCGCCGCCGCCGCTATCTTTATTAATGCTCAGATTGGCTACAAGCAGGCGAGCGAGTCGTATCAAAAGATTGAAAAACAATATGTGAGCGACAAGGACGCCAGCGGCGTGCCAATTATCGACTTTAATGCGCTTGCCCAGACAAATCCCGAGGTTGTGGGTTGGATTTACGCGCCCGGCACCAACATCAACTATCCCGTGGTGCAGACGAACAACAACTCCAAGTACCTCAACACGCTGTTTGACGGTACATCTAACGCGTCCGGGGCCATTTTCTTGGATAGTGATGACACCGCGCCGGGAATGGTTGACCAGCAAACCACGATCTACGGACACCATATGAACGACGGATCGATGTTCAACGTGATTTCGGATACGACTGACCAGGCAACGTTCGATAGCATTAAATATGTGTACTACATCACGCGCGACGCCACCTATAAGCTGCGTCCGCTGGCGACCAAAGTGGTCGAGGACACTTATGCTAAGGCGCGCACGACCAATTTTGAGGGCGACGACGGGCTTAAGAACTACCTGTCCGAGATGCTCGACGGCGCCTCTGCCGTGGCGAGCGATGCCACCGATCGTGCCGCTTCGGCAACCAAGGTCGTAACGCTTGTGACCTGTCGTTCGTTATCGCTGAGCAACACACGTGCCGTCATGGTGCTCACGCCGGTCGAGGAATAGATAATGGGCTACTCAATGACGGTGAAAGGGGAAATGATGCTCGAGAATGGCAAAACGATGCCTTCGGTTGATGCTTGGCTGCGCGAGGCCAAGGCCGATGCTTCGGCGGCAGGCTGTGGGATGTATCTGACGCATAACGGCGTGGTGCGCGCGACGCCCAAGTCCGAGGTCCGCGGGATCGAAACCGATGGCGTAGCTCCCGGACGCAGGGTGGGCGGCATGGTGTTCGGCTTCGATGCTCAGAAAGTGCAGGCTGCTATCGAGGCCACGCGCGCGATGCCGGGTATCGGCTATGTGCGTGTGTGGCTGGCAAGCGGCGAGCTTGCCGTAGGTGACGACATCATGCTCGTGCTCATTGGCGGGGACATTCGCCCGCATGTGGTCGATGCGCTGCAGGCGCTCGTTGGCATCATCAAGAACGAATGTGTGAGTGAGGTCGAGCGCGAGGCGTAGAGGCTTGCGTCGATAGAAGGCTCGTTTATAAAAATGCCCGCCGGTACGTGTGATACCGGCGGGCATTTTGCGTTTTGGGCGCGGTGGGCGCTACACGCGCGTCGCATCCTTGGGACTCATGGTCATGCTCTGGAAGCGATTCTCCATAAAGTCATTATCGAAGTACTTGCCGTAGAACTGCGCAACGGGAATATCCGGTTCCGTGCCGTTGACGCGCTGGTACCAGTAGTCGAGCGACTGCAGCGTCATGACGCCGTCGACCAGCATAATGATAGTGAAGATGACGGTAGCCGAGTAGCGACTCTTCCACGGAATCATGTTGATGAGCTTGAGCAGTCTCGGCAGCAGCAGCTTGATCCAGATGAGTCCGCCCAGGCCCCACAGGCAGGCAAAGCCCGTGCAGGTGCGTCCGCCCGTAAGGACGGCGAGCGGGTCTGGCATGCCGAACAGCTTCATGTGCGAGTAGCTCCACGAGACCACGCCAAACGAGGTCTGCATAAACCAGCCCACGAACACCTCAAAGCTCGCGCCGAGCAGCGCGCTCACCAAAAAGATAATGATGGGGTTCTTTTTGTAGAAGCGGTTGAGCACCATGGTCATGAGCACGGCGCCAAATCCGTAGATGGGGCTGAAGGGGCCAAACAGCATGCCGGCGCGGTTCTGGTAGACGCCGGGGTCGTTGACCGTCATGTGCCAGATGTCCTCGGCGATCAGGCCGAGTATGCAGCAGACAAAGAATACCCAGAACAGGTTGAAGTAATTGAGCTTGATGTAGCCTTCGCCGGTTTCATCGCGCCCGAGCATGCCCTCGGCGGCGGCGTCGCGATCGAGCATCTCCTGCAGGCGGCGCTGCAGCTCGCGCTCCTGGCGCAGCGTGGGGTCGACGGTGGTCGAAAGCGCGACGAGGATGCCGAGCTGGATGGCAGGGCGCAGCAAGAAAGGCCCGATACCCTGGAGCATCACGTCAACCAAAAGCTCGACGACGGTCAATGCGATAAGGATATAGGACAGACGGGCGGCATTGCGGCGCTGGTTCTTGATGAGGTCCAGGCCAAAGATGATCAAGATGACGGCACTGGCAGCCGAGAGCATGATGCAGACGACAATCAGTCCGACCGCGACGAGCGTGTTGTCGCCGAGCTTGGCGGCGGCGTTGCCGTTGATGAGTGCGGTGATGACCTGCCACATAAAGGCGCCGACCGACGGGAGCGTACCCACGCCGGACAGGATGCACAGGACGGCGTACACCTTAATGATGAGGGGGATCTTCTTGACCTCCGTGGCGCTGGGGACGCTGGGGTCGAGTTCGTTTCGATCCATACATAACCTTTCTCGTTTTGCTGTAGGTACAAGGATACGCCGCCGACCTGCCAAAAGACAGGACGAACGTCCCAATTGCAACAATGCAAGCCCCAACGGCGGGCGAGACGCGTCGCAACGGAAGTATGCGGGATCGTCGGACCCGAGGCGGTTGCCCAATAAAATGTTTGGCTGCAAAACGGATTATAAGCTCGGTGGGCTTTTAAAAAGCGCTGTTCATGCGCGGGAGTGCTTGTCTTACCGTGCGTATAATAGGGCAGGTAACGCCAAATAACGAGGCTCTGAGGGGATGCCATGTCTCAAGAAACCATCCGCGCGGCCGAGCGTGCCGCGGGACAGGTGAAGACCATGTCGACGTATGATCCGGACTCCGACCAGCTGCATGAGGAATGCGGCATTTTTGGTGTGTGGGCACCCGATCGCGACGTGGCTCGACTGACGTACTTTGGTCTGCGCGCGCTGCAGCATCGCGGCCAGGAATCGGCGGGAATCGCCGTGGGTGATGGCGGCACGGTTATGGTCCGCAAGGATCTGGGCCTGCTCGACCGCGTGTTCTCCAACGCCGACCTGTCGACACTCTCCGGCCAGCTGGCCGTGGGCCACGTGCGCTATGGCACTGCCGGTGCCAAGAGCTGGGAAGCCTCGCAGCCGCATCTTTCTACCATCAACAGCGTCATTATCGCGCTCGCGCACAACGGTACCCTCGTCAACACCGACGAGCTGCGCCGCCAGCTGATCGAGCTGGGCGTGCCGTTCCTCTCCAATTCGGATTCCGAGGTCGCGACCAAGCTTATCGGCTACTTTACTCAGCGTACAGGCCATCTACGCGAGGGCATTCGCAAGACCATGGAGCTCGTGCGCGGCGGCTACGCCATGACGCTCATCAACGAGCAGGCACTCTACGCATTCCGCGATCCGCACGGCATTCGCCCGCTCGTGCTGGGCAAGCTGGTGGACGAGGGCCTGGACCAGGCCGATGCCGCATCCGTTTCGCAGCTGCCGTCGCAGGACGGCGCCGCGACGGTCGACTCCGCCGTCCGTGTCACGCGCGCCGGCGGCTGGGTCGTTGCTTCCGAGACCTGCGCACTCGACATCGTGGGTGCCGAGTACGTCCGTGACGTTCGTCCCGGCGAGATTTTGCGCATCAGCGCCGAGGGTCTGGTATCCGAGCAGGGTGTGCCTGCGGCCGAAGAGCCCGCAAACTGCATCTTTGAGCAGGTCTACTTTGCCCGCCCCGACTCCATCATGAACGGCAAGAGCGTCTATGCCTGCCGTTACGACATGGGTCGTCAGCTGGCACACGAGGAGCCCGTCGAGGCCGATCTGGTCATCGGCGTGCCCGACTCCGGCCTGCCGCCCGCGGAGGGGTATTCGCACGAGAGCGGTATTCCCTTTGGCGAGGGCCTTATCAAGAACCGCTACGTGGGCCGTACGTTTATCGAGCCCACGCAGGAGCTGCGCGCCATGGGCGTGCGTATGAAACTCAACCCGCTGCGTGACAACATCGAGGGCAAGCGCCTGGTCGTCATCGACGACTCCATCGTGCGCGGCACCACCATGGTGCAGCTCGTCAAGATGCTGCGCAACGCTGGCGCCAAGGAGATTCATATCCGCATCAACTCGCCCGAGGTCATCTGGCCGTGCTTCTACGGCATCGATACCGACGTGCAGTCGCAGCTCATCAGCGCCAACAAGACGGTCGATGAGATTTGCGAGTATATCGGCGCCGATTCGCTGGCCTTCCTTTCGGTCGAGGGCCTGCTTAAGGTCATGCCCAAGGGCGGTTACTGCGATGCGTGCTTTACCGGCCGCTACCCCGTGGCGATTCCCGAGAGTTTTGGCCGAGACAAGTTCATGGAGGGCTTTAAGCCCCGCAACCTGGACAAGCCGCTGCACTTTGATGACGACGCCGTGGTCGAGAAATACGACGACCGCAGCTGGGAAGAGGAACACGGCGAGGCCTAAAACCTGCCATGTAGGGACAGGTTTATTTTGGTAGGTTTTACCTGCTGTTTTGTTGATATGACGGCGCGCGCTGTTATGGCGCGCGCCGAAATGAACGCAACTATGAGCACCGTTTGGCGCCCGCGCGGCGCCACGGTAGTGGGAGAGGAAGGCTCAGATGAGCGACAGCAAGCATGTGACGTATGAGGATGCCGGCGTCGATACCGCCGAGGGCGGCCGCGCCGTCGACGCTATTAAGCAGATGGTTAAGGACACCAATCGCCCCGAGGTTATCGGCGGCATCGGCGGCTTCGGTGGCCTGTTCTCGGCCGCCGCGCTTAAGGATATGGAAGACCCGATTCTGATTAGCGGTACCGATGGCGTGGGCACCAAGCTCGTGCTCGCCCAGATCATGGACCGTCACGAGACGGTGGGCCAGGACCTGGTTGCTATGTGCGTCAACGACATTTTGGCTTCGGGCGCCGAGCCGCTGTTCTTCCTGGACTACGTTGCCATCGGCCACATCGAGGCCGAGCACATGGCAAAGATCATCAAGGGTGTAGCCGACGGCTGTAAGCTCGCGGGCTGCGCGCTCGTGGGCGGTGAGATGGCCGAGCACCCCGGCGTCATGGCTCCTGCCGACTACGACCTTGCCGGATTTACCGTGGGCGTTGTCGACCGTCCCAAGATGCTCGACCCCGCGAACGTCCGCCCCGGCGACGTGATCCTGGGCCTGCCTTCCACTGGCGTGCATTCCAACGGCTACTCGCTCGTGCGCAAGGTCATTGGCGTCGACGGCATTAAGCCGGGCACGCCCGAGGCCGCCGCTAAGGCCGAGGAGCTGAGCCGTCCGCTCGAGGAACTCGGCGGCGCATCGCTGGCAGACGCCCTGCTGGCTCCCACGCGCATCTACGTCAAGCCGATTCTGGAGCTGCTGCGCGGCGGCGCCAACGTGCACGCTATCGCCCACATCACTGGCGGCGGTATTACCGAGAACCTCAACCGCGCGCTTGCCGACGACGTCGACGCCGTGGTCACCCGCAACGGCACCGAGATGGGTTGGGACGTTCCGCCCGTCATCACCTACGTGTCGCGCCAGGCCGAGCTCGCGCCCAACGAGGCATGCAAGACCTTCAACATGGGCGTTGGCCTGTGCCTGATCGTCGCCCCCGAGGACGAGGCTGCCGTGACCGAGGCCCTGGTCACGCTGGGCGAGAAGCCGTTCCGCGTGGGCGAGTGCGTCGAGGGTTCCGGTAAGGTCGTGTACTCCGATGAGCGCTAACGAGCAGATGGCTGCTGCCGCGAGCCTGGGCTTTGTGCCCTACACCCGTCCGACCGGCACCGATACGGCCGAGCCGCTCAAGATCGGTCTGCTCATCAGCGGTTCGGGTACCAACCTGCAGGCGCTGATCGATCTGATCGCTGCCGGCAAACTCAACGCTTCGATTGAGCTTGTGGTGTCGAGCCGTCCTTCGGCTAAGGGTTTGCAGCGCGCTGAGCGCGCGGGCATCCAGACGCTTACGCTGTCCAAGGATGTCTATGCCGACCCCATCGCCGCCGACGAGATCATCGCGCACGAGCTGCTCGAGCGCGGCTGCGAATATGTGGTCATGGCCGGTTACATGCGCATGGTGCACACGCCGCTGCTGGCGGCGTTTCCCAACCGCGTGGTCAACTTGCATCCGGCACTGCTGCCGAGCTTTACCGGCGCGCATGCGATCGACGATGCCTTTGCGCGCGGCGTCAAGGTAACCGGTGTGACCGTGCACTTTGCCAACGAGATCTACGACAACGGCCCCATCATCGCCCAGCGCGCGCTGGCTGTTGAGGAGGGCTGGGACGTCGACACGCTCGAGGAGCACATCCACGCGATTGAACACGTGCTGTATCCCGAGGTCGTGCAGATGCTCGCCGACGGCCGCGTCCACGTGCTGGAGAGCGGCAAGGTCGCAATTGACGCGCCCCGCGGCTAGCGGCGCACAGTACAATTTAGCCGAGTAGTCAGGGTGGTCATTGGCGCCAAGGCGCGCGTGGCCACCTTTTGTTTTGGGTAGTCATCGGGAACGGGCTTTAACGACTGGTCATTCAAGAACGTCGCAGGTGACTAGATGAGAGAGGTGAGCGCATGGCGGATAACGAAGCGCTGTTTACGCCTGAGTTGGTGTTTTTTGATTGGGAGTGTGCGACGCCGGATGAGGTGTTTGCGCGGCTCGAGGGCGAGCTTGCACCACGTGGCTACATTGCCGACGGTTGGCTCGACGCCGTTCGCACGCGCGAGGATGCCTATCCCACGGGTCTTGCCATGCCGGCGGCAAACATTGCCATTCCGCATACCGATCCGGGGTTTGTGGCCAAACCCTATATCGCGGTGGTGAAGCCCGCCGCGCCCGTGACATTTAACGCTATGGCTGGCATGGGCGCTCCGGTGCCGGCGCAGATCGTCATCAATCTGGGCATCGCCGAGCCGGGCGGCCAGGTCGAGGCCCTGCAGGCGCTCATGAACATCTTTATGGACGCCGATGCCGCAGCCGACGTGCTCGGCCAAACCACGCCGCAGGGCATGGTCGACGCCATCCGCCGCCACTTCTAAGGTGGGGCTGAGTCGGCACTTGGGGACTGTCCCTAACTGCCGGCTGCCAGAGCTGTCCCCTTTGCACCAAAATGGTGCAGATTAACCTGTCCCCAATGCACCAAGCGTGCCGCGGGGGCTGCGTTGTGACACAATGGCGTTTGTTCGATTCGTTATGCGAAAGGCCAACTATGGCAAATAAGAAAAAGAACTCCGAGGCCGCGCCGACGCCCGAGCAGCAGGCCCGCGCTGCCTCCAGCTCTCGCAAGAAGCAGCGCAAGACGTACGTGTCTAAGACCGTCAAGATCGTCCTGGTGGTCATCGGCGTGCTGGCGATGCTGCTTTCCGTCTCGGCGATGGCGTGCTCCGGCCTTATGTCGCAGGCCGAGGACACCTCGGGCTACAAGCTGACCGGCGGTGTTGCTGCAACTATCAACGGCACCAACCTCACCGAGGACACCGTGACCAAGCAGATCATGAGCATGCGCACGTCCTACGGCTACACCAAGGACAAGGACTGGGCGCAGTACCTGGTCGACAATGACCTCACGCCCAAGAAGTACCGCAAGCAACTCATCGACTCCTACACGCAGCAGATTCTGCTTCAACAGGCACAGAAGGAGAACGGCGTGACGGTGTCGGACGAGGAGGTCGAGAAGGCTTGGAAGGACGCGTGCAAGAGCGCGGGCGGTGCCAAGGCCTTTAAGAAGACCCTCAAGACCTACGGCTATACCGAGGACACCTACAAGGACTCGCTCAAGGAGAGTCTGGCACAGCAAAAGCTCAAGGACGCCGTGGCGCCCACCAGCAAGCCCAAGGACAGCGAGATTGTCGATTACATCAACGAAAACCTGTCCAGCTACAACGACGCCCGCCGCTCGTCGAACATCCTGATCAAGGTTGATTCCGACGCTTCCGACGAGGACAAGGCTGCCGCCAAGGCCAAGGCGCAGGAGTGCCTGGACAAGATCAACTCCGGTGAGCTGAGCTTTGAGGATGCCGTTGAGCAGTACTCCGAGGACACCGGTTCCAAGGAGAAGAAGGGCGATGTGGGCTGGGATAAGCTTACCACCTTCGTCGACAGCTACCAGACGGCGCTCGAGGGGCTCAACAAGGGCGACGTGAGCGACGTGGTCGAGTCGACGTACGGTTACCATGTCATCAAGTGCACCGACTACTTCCATGTCGATAATCAGGTTGATGATATCAACCAGGTGCCCAAGGCCATCAAGAAGTATGTCTCCAACGTGGTGAAGACGCAGGCGGCCAGCACCGCGTACAGCGAGTGGCTAGAGCAGTACAAGAAGGATGCCGACATCACCGTTAATCCCATGCCCAAGGACGTACCCTATAACGTGAGTCTGAAGGGCGTCACCAAGAGCTCGACCGACGATTCGTCGACGACTGAGTAATCATGGGGCGGTGCTCGCACGAGTGCCGCCCACGCTATTAGAGAGGATTTGCAGATGACCAACGAAGAGCTGCAGAAGGAAATGATCGCGGCCATGAAGGCCAAGGACAAGGTTCGCCTGTCCATCATTCGCCAGGTTAAGGCCGAGGTGAAGAATATCGAGGTTAACGAGCGCCGCGATGTGACCGAGGAAGACGTCAACAGCATGATCAAGCGCCTGATCAAGCAGACGAGCGAGACGCTGGAGATGTCCATCAAGGCCGGCACCGACCAGGAGCGTACCGACAACCTGACCGAGCAGGTCAAGATCCTGGAGAGCCTGCTGCCCGCGCAGGTTTCGGGCGAGGAGCTCGAGGCCCTGATCGAGCAGGTTATCGCCGAGCTGGGCGCCACGTCCAAGAAGCAGATGGGCCAGGTCATGGGTGCCCTGGGCAAGGCCACCGGCGGCAACTTCGATAAGCCGGCCGCAGCAAAGATCGTCGGCGCAAAGCTTGCGTAATTTGTTACGCGGTTTTACCAAACCGCGCAACGGCTCGACGCTGCAAACCCGTACACACGGCAATCTGACGTTCAATTTCAAGGGCGCGACCATAAGGTCTGCGCCCTTTCATTTCACGTCACCTTGCTCGCGTGTACGGGTTTTCGCTGACTTATGCTCAACAAGGGCGGTTGGAGGAAGGGCGTCCCCCGCGGGCGCTCATTTGGGACAGACTTAAATGAGTGCCCAATGAGCGGGTACTCATTTAAGTCTGTCCCCAATGAGTGGGTTATCCCCAATGAGTGGGTGGAAGGTTGCAGGTTCTTTACGGGAATGTAGTGCGGGCTGCGGAAACGCGGTTCTTTCCGTACAATAGTTCAACTCGTGTAAACGCAGGGAAGGGACATTCATGGCAGACATGATCGAGATCAAGCATCTCAACAAGTACTTTGGCGACCTGCATGTGCTCAAAGATATCAACCTCACCGTCAAGCGCGGCGAGAAACTCGTAATGATCGGGCCGTCCGGTTCGGGTAAGTCGACGCTCATCCGTTGCGTCGATTATCTGGAGGAGCCCACGTCGGGCGAGGTCGTCATCGACGGTACGCCGCTCACCAAAAAGAATCACCTGGAGATGGCTCGCAAGTATAGTTCCATGGTGTTTCAGCAGTTCAACCTGTATCCCAACATGACGGTGCTGGGCAACCTGACGCTCGCGCCCATCAAGCTGCAAAAGAAGAGCAAAGAGGAGGCGACCGAGATCGCCATCGCCGCGCTCAAGCGCGTCGGCATGGCGCATAAGGCCGGCGAGTATCCGCAGAACCTCTCGGGCGGTCAGCAGCAGCGTATCGCCATCGCCCGTGCCCTGTGCACCAAGCAGCCCATCATCCTGTTTGACGAGCCGACCTCGGCGCTCGACCCCGAGATGGTCCAGGAGGTTCTGGACGTTATGATTGAGCTCGCGCAGGAGGATATCACCATGATCTGCGTGACGCACGAGATGGGCTTTGCGCGCCAGGTGGCCGACCGCGTCATCTTTATGGAGGACGGCCGCATTCTGGAGGAGGGCACGCCCGAGCACTTCTTCGATAACCCCGAGAACCCGCGCTGCCGCGAGTTCCTGTCCAAGATTCTGCACTAGGCGCGGTGATGGACATGACGGATATGACGAGGGCGGCCGTGTCGCGCCGTCACTTTTTGCAGCTGGCTGGCGCCGGCATGCTCGCGCTGACGGGGACCACGCTTACCGGTTGCGGCAACTCCACCAGCGGCGAGGGCTCCGACGGGGGGTCCAAGCTTGCGGCCATCAAGTCGCGTGGCCATCTGAATGCCGGCGTTAAGAAGGATGTTCCCGGCTACGGCTATTACGACACCGCCAAGGGCCGCTTTGAGGGCATGGAAGTCGATTTGTGCTACCAGATCGCCGCTGCCGTCTTTGGCGTGAGCTACAAGGAAGCCCGCGCCCAGGAGCTTGTCGAGTTTACCGACGTAACGCCCAAGACACGCGGCCCGCTGATCGATAACGGCCAACTCGACGTGGTCGCGGCGACCTACACCATCACCGACGAGCGCAAGAAGAGCTGGGATTTCTCGACGCCGTACCGCACCGACTACGTGGGACTCATGGTCAAGAAGCGTTCGGGCTTTACCTCGATTGAGGACCTGGACGGCAAGGTCATTGGCGTGAGCCAGGGCGCCACCACGCAGGGCCTGATCGAGCAGATGATCAAGGACAACGGCTTTAGCTGCAAGCCCGAGTTTAGGGCCTTTAGCGGCTATCCCATCATCAAGAGCTCGCTCGACGCCGGCAATATCGACGTCTTTGCCATGGACCGCTCCACGCTGGCCGGTTACATGAACGAGACCGTTGAGCTGTTGCAGCCCGAGGTCAAGTTTGGCGAGCAGGGCTACGGCGTGGCGACCAAGAAGGGCTGCGACCTTTCGGCCGTGGTCGATCAGGTGATTTGCGATCGCCTGGCCGATGGCTGGCTCGACCAAGAGGTCAAGACCTGGGGTCTTGTATAGGTGCATCGTCCAAGGAAGGAATCAAATGCTCGAAGGATTATTTGACGCCGACCGTTGGTCGACGACATTTCAAAACATGGGGCCCTTCTGGGAGGGCTTTGGCGTGACGCTGCAGGTGGTCGTTGCCGGCCTGCTGCTGTCGCTGGTGCTGGGTACGCTGCTGGGCGTGTTCTCTACCACTCGCTCGCGCGTGCTGCGCGCCATAAGCCGCGTATACGTGGAGTTTTACCAGAACACCCCGTTGCCCGTGCAGGTGCTCTTTATGTACATGGCCGGTCCGCAGTTTTTGCAGGCCATAACCGGTGCCGACCAGCCGGTGCGCATTGCGCCGTTCGTGCTGGGCTTCTTGGGCGTGGGTCTGTATCACGCGGCCTACATCTCGGAGGTCATCCGCACTGGTATTGAGGCGGTTCCGCGCGGTCAGATGGAGGCGGCCCAGAGCCAGGGCTTCACCCGTGCGCAGGCGTACTGGTACATCGTGCTGCCCCAGACATTCAAGATCATTCTGCCGCCGCTGTGTAACCAGGCGCTCAACCTGGTCAAGAATACGTCGGTGCTGGCGCTTGTGGCCGGCGGCGACCTTATGTACCGTTCCGACAACTTTGTGAGTCTGTACGGTTACCTGCAGGGATACATCGTCTGCTGCCTTATGTACTTCATCATCTGCTTTCCGCTCGCCATGCTGGTGCAGTGGCTCGAGCGCCGCTCCAAGGAGCGTCCGCGCGGCGTGAGCTTGGCCGAGCTGGGGCTCGACAACGTAGAGGAGGCCTAGCGCATGGAAATCTTCAACGCGACCAACCTGCTCTACATCTGGGGCGGCTTTGTTAAGACCATCGAGATCTCGGCGCTGTCGATCTTTTTCTCGCTCATCTTTGGCACGGTGCTGGCGCTCGTTAAGAGCTATGCGCCCCGCCCGTTCCGTATTTTGGTGAGCGCCTATATCGAACTGTTCCGTTGCACGCCGAACCTGCTGTGGATCCTGTTTATCTACTTTACGGTGCAGGGTTTGGACATGGTGATTTCGACCATCGCCTTTACGCTGTTTACCAGCGCTGTTATGGCCGAGATTGTGCGCGGCGGCCTCAACTCGATTCCGCGTGGCCAGTTTGAGGCGGCGCAGAGCCAGGGCTTCGGCTTCTTTGCCACCATGCGCTACATCATTTTGCCGCAGACGTTTAAGACGATCATTCCGGCGCTGTTTAGCCAGTGCACGACCGTCATTAAGGACAGCTCGTATCTTTCGGGCATTAACGTGGCCGAGCTCATGTACACGGCAAACGTGGTGATGGCCCACGCGATCGACCTGTCGCAGGTGCTTATGCTCTACGGCCTGGTGTTTGCGATGTACTTTGTGCTCAACTTTGGTATCTCGCTGCTGGTGAGGGCTTATCAGAGGCGAATGGTGGCAGCGTAGCCTGGCTTTCCCTGGCACCCAACCTTGGCCTTCAAACCGTCGCTCGCGTACCAAAGTACGCGTCGCTCCTCTTTCAGGCCAATCTTGGGCACCAGGAAAACCCAGGTACGGTATCGTGGGAAAAGGCGATAGACAGCCCTTTTTCATCTGTTAGAAAGGAATCGCGATGAGCGATCTGGAGAATAAGAAGAATCCTGTGGTCATTACCATCGCGCGCGACTTTGGCGCCGAGGGCCACGAGATTGGTCGCATGCTTGCCGACGAGTTGGGGATTCCGCTGTACGATAATGAGCTGCTGGTGCGTGCGTCGCTGCGCGCGGGCGAGTCGCTCGACAAGATGGCTGCCTACGACGAGCGCCTGGCCGTGGAGAACATGGCGTTTCTGCCCGACCGCTACGATGCGCGTTCGTACTCGGACAAGTTGTTCCAAAAGATGAGCCAGGTGATTTTGGATCTGGGCGAGACTGAGAGCTGCATTATCGAAGGCCGTCTGTCCGATTACCTGCTGCGCAACAATCCCAATCACATTGCCGTGCTGGTGACCGCGCCCTTTGAGGATCGCGTCGAGATCGTGCGCAAGAAGCGCGGCCTCAACAAAAAGAAGGGCGCCAAGCTGGTCAAGCAGCAGCAGAAGGCGCGCGAGGCGTTCTATAAGCGCTACAGCGCCGGAAAGTGGAAGATGACGAGCGGCAAGGACATCGTCGTCAACCGCGCCGAGCTGGGCCGCGAGGGCTGCAAAGACGTCATCGCCGCTGCCTACCGCTACAAAGTGGCCCAGCTCGAAGGCTAACCGACCAAAACCATCACAAAGGTGCCTGTCCCCTTTGTGGTGGTTTGGGCGGCCGGCATAGAAAAAGTCCCCGCCGGGCGTGTGCTCGACGGGGACTTTGCCGTTTGGTGGTTAGCGCTGTAGGTGATTACTCGCCCAGCAGGCTCTTGGTGATGGAGGCAGCGGCCTTCTTGCCGGCGCCCATCGCCAGAATGACCGTAGCGGCACCGGTGACGATGTCGCCGCCGGCCCAGATGCGGGGATCGGTGGTCTGGCCGGTCTCCTCGTCGGCGACGATGTAGCCCCACTTGTTGAGCTCCATCTTGCCGCCGATCTTCTTTGCGAAGGGGTTGGCGTTGGTACCGATAGCCGAGATCGCGACGTCGCAAGGAATCTCTTCGATGGCGCCCTCGATGGGCACCGGGCGGCGACGGCCGGACTCGTCAGGCTCGCCGAGTTCCATCTTCTGGACCTTGACGGCGCACACGGAGCCGTCCTCGCCAGCGACAAACTCGAGCGGGGAGACGAGCGGCAGAACCTCGACGCCCTCGGCCTTAGCATGGTGCAGCTCGGCGCGACGGCAAGGCATCTCGTCCTCGGTACGACGGTAGGCGATGATGGCGTGCTCGGCGCCCAAGCGCTTGGCGGTACGGACGGCATCCATAGCCACGTTGCCGCCACCAAAGACGACGACGTTCTTGCCGTGCTTGGTGGGGGTGTCGTACTCGGGGAACTTGTTGGCCTTCATCAGGTTCACGCGGGTGAGGTACTCGTTCGCGAAGAAGACGTTGGGCAGGTTCTCGCCGGGGACATTGAGGAACTTGGGCAGGCCAGCGCCGGTCGCCACGTAGATGGCGTCGAAGCCCTGCTCGAACAGCTCCTCGGCCGTGGCCATGTTGCCCACGACGGAGTTGTACTCAAACTTGACGCCCATGTCCTCCAGGCCGTCAATCTCGCGCTTGACGACCGCCTTGGGCAGACGGAACTCGGGGATGCCGTAGACCAGCACGCCGCCGCCGGTGAAGAAAGCCTCAAAGACGGTGACGTCAAAGCCATTGCGGGCGAGCTCGCCGGCGCAGGTGATGCCGGACGGGCCAGAGCCCACGACGGCGACCTTCTTGCCGTTCTTGGGAGCCATCTTGGGCGTGGAGGCGAGCTCGGGGCGGTCACCCAGGAAGCGCTCGAGCTGGCCGATGGCCACGGGCTCGGACTTCTTACCACGGATGCACTTGCCCTCGCACTGGTTCTCCTGCGGGCAGACGCGGCCGCAGATGGCGGGAAGCATGGAGTCCTCGCGGATGGTATCGAGAGCGCCGCCGAAGTCCTTCTCGCGGATCTGCTCGATAAAGCGGGGGATGTTGATGTTGACGGGGCAGCCCTCAACACAGAACGGCTTCTTGCAGTTGAGGCAGCGCTCGGCCTCGGCCAGCGCCATCTCCTCGGTGAAGCCCTTGTCGACGGGGCGGAAGTCGCAGGCGCGCTCGGCAGCCGGCTCCTCGTTATCGGGGGTGCGGGGCGACTTCATATCGGCAACGAAACGACCGTTAACTAGTGGCATGCGCAGCTCTTTTCCTCATAGGCCTTGAGGGACTCGCCCTCTTCGGAACGGTAAGCGGCCTGGCGGGCACGAAGGTCATCCCAGTCGACCAGGGTGGCATCGAAGTCGGGGCCGTCGACGCAAGCGAACTTGGTCACGCCGCCCACCTCGACGCGGCAGCAGCCGCACATACCGGTGCCGTCAACCATGATGGGGTTGAGGGACGCGGTGATGGGGGTGTCGTATTTCTGGGCGGTGAGGGTCGAGAACTTCATCATCGGAACGGGGCCGACGCAGAAGACCTGGCTCACGGCCTTGTCCTGCAGCAGGCGCTCCAGCGGAGCGGTGACAACGCCCTGCTCGCCGTAGGAGCCGTCGTCAGTGGTGATGTGGATGTGGTCCTCGTCGAGGAGCTCGCGGAACTGGTCCTCCATAAGCAGGAGGTCCTTGGTGCGGGCGCCCATGATGGCGTGCACCTCGTGGCCGGTCTCGACCAGGTGCTTGGCGACCGGGAAGGCAATTGCCAGGCCGACGCCGCCGCCAATGACGGCGCAGGGGCCCTCAGCCATCTCGGTGGGAACGCCCAGCGGGCCCACGACGTCGCGCAGCGACTCGCCGGCCTCGTAGGTGGAAAGCATCTCGGTGGTCTTGCCGATCACCATGAAGATGAACTCGACCCAGCCCTCGTCACCGTTCCAGCCGGCCAGGGTAAACGGGACACGCTCGCCCGTCTCGTTGGCGCGAACCATGAGGAACTGTCCAGCGTGCGCATGCTTGGCGATTGCAGGCGCCTCGATGCGGAACTTGAACACCTTCTCCGAGAACTGCGTCTTCTCCAGGATCTTATACATAGAACCCCTCTCTTGTTAGGGCCGCCGAACCGTGCCTCCACGGAAATGGACGGTAGCCCGAATAAAACCGTACGCGCACAGGCGTTGTGCAGACATACGGTGCAAATTATACCCTCATGGACATGTCGCTTACGTGTGTCTTTGGCAGGTGGGAGCAGGGTTTATCCACTTTGACCTACCAAATAGGGGCAGGTTTATTTTGGTCAGCCTTATCGGGTAAAACGGCAAAGGGGGCCGGCCTCGGTTTGTGATGAGGCCGGCCCCCTTTGGGGTGTTGCGTGCATGTGGCGGCGCAGGGTTTATTGCGATGCGCTCACTGTGGCGTTTCCGCAGATAAAACCTGCCAAAATAAACCTGTCCCTAAATGGTAGGTTTTAGTGCTTGCCGTTGGCGGAGGCGGCGCCGTTGACGTGGTCGCGGGCATAGACCACGCCGTGCACGATCGCCAGGCCGGCGGCGTCGGCCGCGCGGGCGCAGGTGTCCTGGAAATCCTCGGCCTCGCGGGCGCGCAGCTGCTTAAGCACGTAGTCGGCGACGGCCATCTTGCCGGGAGGGTTGCCGATGCCGGTGCGGATGCGGCTGAAGTCGCGGCTGCCCATCTTGTCGATGATGGAACGCAGGCCGTTGTGGCCAGCATGGCCGCCGCCCACCTTGACGCGCACGTCGCCGGCGGGAATATCGAGCTCGTCGTGGATTACGAGCAGCTCCTCGGCCTTGATCTTGTACTCGCGACAGAGCTTGGAGATGGGGCCGCCCGAGGTATTCATGTACGACTGCGGCTTGACCAGCACAATCTGCCGCTTGCCCCCCTCTTCCTCGGGGTCGTTGATGTTGATGACCGCGACCTCGGCGCCGGCCTGGTTTTTCCAGTACGTGACGCCGGCCTGACGGGCCAGCTCGTCGATTGCCTTAAAGCCGGCGTTGTGGCGGGTCTCGGCATATTCCTCGCCAGGGTTGCCAAGTCCGGCAACCATGCGAATCTTAAGCGGCTGTGCAGCTGCCATGTTCATCCTTTCGTTGATTTGTCGCCTGCTATGGTGAGCGACCCTGTTGCCGCTGTCAAATGGAGGGTAATTGAGGGCGTTTAGGGGCGTTTGGACGGCCGTCGAAATCGGAGGTGGACAGTTAGTTCAGATACGTATAAGTTCTGAGGACTCGAAGTGCTCAATTCAATGCCGATACGTTGTTTCGGAGCTTTAGTTAGTCCATATGGCGCTGTTTTGAAGTCTACCCTGCCTTCAAATAGGGCGAATGGTATAGAGATAGCTGCAAAACAGCCTAATTCAATGTGTCCATCTATACGTATCTGAACTAACTGTCCAGTCCTGTTCGGCGGCGCGCGGGTGATTCGCCGTTTAGACCGGCGCAAGGCCGATTCCGGCCCGCAGAGCGTTGAGCCAAGCGGCCTGACGCTTGCGATAGCCCTTGATACGGTATCGGAATCGGACTCCCGCGAGTCGATGCATCGTTTGGGCGAAGGCTTCGAGTGCAACAAGGTCTTTCATTTGGTCGCGATTGATAACCAGGACGTGGATGCCCATTGCCTTGAGGCCATTATTTCGATTGCCATCGTGGATGCGAGCGTTTTGAAGCTCGTGCCCAATTCCGTTGTATTCGTTGTCGACTCCGGCTGCCGGGCAATATAGGTCACAGATGGCATAGGGGATGCCCGAGGACATGTTGACCGCAAGGGTGTCGAAGTCGATTCGATAGTTGAGTAGCAGGCCTCCCATGGGCAGGCTGCAACATCCGAATCCGCCAAAGCGCATGGGCGCTCCGAGAACGGCAAACATTAGGGATTCGGCTGGGGATGCAGATCCGGGTCGGGCGAGCTTGACTGCCGTGCGAAACGAGGTGTATGAGCTGCTTTTGGCAAGCTGTGCAACAGTCTCGAGCTCTTCGATGGTCGTGGCGGGCTCGCATTTGTAGTGTGCCTGTTCGTAGCGGGTTTCGTTCTGTTGCTCGACCACCGACTGGTTGCCCAAGCAATCGAGATCGCCCGTCGCTGCGCAGCCATCGCCCTTGGGCCAGATGTCGTCATGGGCAATGGGGTATGTTGCCCCGGGAGGAAGGGAGTAGGTTCCGAGCAGTTCCATGAGTAGCATCAAGGTTTTGGCGACTGATTCATTCTTGGAACAAAGCATGGCTGTCATGGCAGGAGACGTAGCGTAGATGTCGGCCTCGACGTGCATAATTGCACCTTCAGGAAGCGGAGCGGAGAGAATATGCTGAAGAAGTCGCTTGTCGGGGCGCCTGTTGTCTTCGTTTGAAACGAGAAGATCGAGCAGTTCGGAATCATCTTCATTCCAGGCGTCGAGTATCGAAAGTGCGCCAAAGTCTATCGCGTCATTGTTGGGAATGCAGCCAGCCAAGGCCTGTGCTTGCTGTTCGCTATCAACGGAGTCCCAGGGTAGGGCAGAGTACGCCCGTCGTGCGCGACGAATTGCGCGGAGGGCGGAGAGATGTGAAATCACGGTCGTCATAGCTATAACGTACTAAGTTGGCGGCAGAATGCGACCGCCATACCGTTCTTTTCGCTCAGCGGGGCGCTGCGCGCCATGAACGGCTGGGTGTTATGAAATCGGTGGAATCGGTTGAGGGGATTGCAGGAAATTGAGCTCTGCCGCGAAGGTTGACGATAGCTACTGGACAGTTAGTTCAGATACGTATAAGACGGCGGGCGTTCGAGGCGTTTCTAAGGGCTTTCGAGGGCGATTTGAGGGTAAATATGCGGCGGTCGTACTCGAAAGCGATGAGCTTTGGGCAATATGGCGTTCGCCGGGGAGCTCAGAACGGCCTTTGGAGCTTTAAAAAAATACGTATCTGAACTAATTGTCCAGGGAAGGTTGTCGAGGGGTAGAAAAAGGGTCGGAAGCGAGCTTCCGACCCTTTAAAAACACCAAAGATGATGAGATGCACGCTGGATTACAGCGCGAAATCGCCGCCGACGAGCGTGGAGACGGGCTCCTCGTGGTAAACGGCGGAGATGGCCTGAGCGAACTCCTCGGCGACCGAGATGGTCTTGATCTTGCCGCCGACCTCGACGGGAATGGCGTCGGTGACGACGCACTCGACGATCGGGGCGTCGTTCAGGCGCTCGATGGCCGGACCGGAGAAGATGCCGTGGGTGGCGCAGACGTAGATGTCGCCAGCGCCCATAGCCTTGAGCTCCTTGACGTTGGCGCACAGGGTGCCAGCGGTGTCGATCATGTCGTCGTTGATGACGCAGGTCTTGCCCTTGATGTCACCGATGATGCCCATGACCTCGGCGGCGTTGTGGCGCGGACGGCCCTTGTGGGCGATGGCCAGGTCGCAGCCGAGCATGTCGGACAGCTTCTTGGCGGCCTTGGCGCGGCCCACGTCGGGGGAGACGACAACCAGGTTGTCGGTGTCGAAGTGCATGTCGTTGTAGTACTGGCCAAACAGCGGCAGTGCGGACAGGTGGTTAACCGGGATATCAAAGAAGCCCTGGATTTGACCCTGGTGCAGGTCGAGGGTGATGATGCGGTCGACACCGGCGCGCTCGAGCAGGTTGGCGACGAGGCGGGCGGTGATGGGCTCGCGCGGGCCGGCCTTGCGGTCCTGGCGGGCATAGCCGTAGTGGGTGATGACGGCGGTGATGGAGCGGGCGGATGCGCGCTTGGCAGCGTCGGTGGCGATGAGCAGCTCCATGAGCATGTCGTTGACGTTGCCGCCGGCCACGGACTGAATCAGGAAGACGTCGGCGCCGCGGACGGTCTCGTCGTAGCGGGCGTAAATCTCACCGTTGGCGAACTGCTTTAGCGTAAGGCCCGAAAGCTCGACCCCAAGGTACTCAGCGATCTTCTGAGCGAGGGGACGGTTGGAGGAACCGGAATACACGCGGATGGACTTGCGCATATTCTCCGACTTCTCGGGATCATTAATCGGCATTACCCTTCTCCTTTATACATCGAATGCCATATAGATGCCTTTTTGCATTGTAACCGTGCGGCGGGGTTAATCGGGTCTTGATAACGTCTTTACCGTCAACGGACACGAACCGACCACTCATCCGGTCGCGCAGGTCACGATAGAAAAAGGAGTCGTCCCCATGGAACAACTCCTTTTGTGTTTGGCGAAACGTTATGCCTCGTCGTCCTCGTGCAGACGGCGGCGATAATCGGCGGCCCAGCCCTCAATATTTACCTGACGGGCGCGGCCCAGACCGAGTGCGTCGGCCGGAACCGGCTCGGTGATGACGGAGCCGGCGGCAACGAGTGCACCGTCGCCGATCTGAGCGGGCGCGACCATCATGGTGTCGGAACCGATGAAGGCATCCTTGCCGATGACGGTCTTGTGCTTGTGCACGCCGTCATAGTTGCAGGTGATGGAGCCCGCGCCCACGTTGACGCCGGAGCCCATGGTGGTATCGCCGATGTAGGACAGGTGGGGCACCTTGGAGCCCTCGCCGATCGTGGACTTCTTGATCTCCACGTGCGTGCCGGCCTTGGAACCGTCGAGCATATGGGTGCCCGGGCGCAGGTAGGCGCGCGGGCCGCAATCGACGCCGTTCTCGATGACGGCCTCGATGGCGATAGTCTCATCGATGACGCAGCCGCTGCCGACGGTGGTGTCGGTGAGGCGGCTGTTGGGGCCGAGCTGGCACTCCTCGCCCACGGTGACGTGGCCGATCAGGTGCGTCTGCGGCCACACGACGGTGTCGCGGCCGATAACGGCGTCGGGGCCGATCCAGGCCTGCGTGGGATCGATGAACGTGACGCCCTCGGCCATCCAGTGCTCGTTGATGCGGTCTCGCGCGATGGCGGTGAGCTGCGCGAGCTGGATGCGGCTGTTGACGCCCAGGCCGTCGCGGTAGTCGTCGCAGTGGAAGATGGAGACTGCCTGACCATGGCCTTTAAGGATCTCGAGCATGTCGGGCAGGTAGTACTCGGACTGCGCGTTGTCGTTGCCGATCTCGTTAATGTGGGCGGCGAGCTGCGCGCCGTCGAAGGCGTAACAGCCGGCGTTGCACTCCAGCAGCGTGGCGGCCTGCTCGGGCGTGCAGTCCTTCTGCTCGATGATGCGCTCGATCTGACCATCGGCGCCCAGCTTGATGCGGCCGTAGCCGAAAGGATCGGGCGGGGTCATGGTCATGACGGTGCAGGCGAGCTCGCCGGTGGCGACGGTCTGCGCGAACTTGGCGACGGTGTCGGCGGTGATGAGCGGCAGGTCGCCGTTGAGCACGACGACGGAGCCTTGCGTGATGCCGCAGGCCTCGAGCGCGACCTTTACGGCGTGGCCGGTGCCCAGGCGCTCGGTCTGCTCAACGCATTCGACCTTGGTGGCGCTGTTGGCGTAGGCGCCGTCGATGAGGGCGCGCATCTCGTCGGCGTGGCTGCCGATGACGACCACGACGCGGCTGCAGCCGGCCTTGATGGTAGCGTCGACGATCCACTGGACCATGGGCTTGCCCAGGATCTTGTGCGAAACCTTGCAGTGGTTCGACTTCATGCGGGTGCCCTCGCCGGCGGCGAGGATAATTGCGGTTGCGTCCATGTGATCTCCTGTTACGTTATAGAGACGTGTGTTTGGAAACGATACACGGCGCAACATGATACCGCAGGCATATGTTGAGCGCGTAGCGATTGGTTTGCGGCGGTTAAGGCTTGCGCCGCCGGCGTGGCGTTTGCGCTGCTCGCGTGCGGCGTTGGCGGTGCTGCGGAGCTGTCGTTTGAGCGAGGGGACGGGGGGTGCCCGTGGACAACATACAAGAGGAGTTTGGCGGCGAGCCCGTCGCGGCATTCTCGATGTCGCATCCGTCTGTGCCGGCCCTCTACATGGTGCTGACGCTGGGGCTCACCATGTTCTCGATGCAACCGGTGCTGATCGCGTTGTCGCTTGCGGGCGGGCTGGCGTACGGGCTTGCGACGCGCGGTGCTGCGCGCACGTTGGGGGCGCTTCGCTGGCAGCTGCCGGTGATTTTGATTATCGCGCTGGTCAATCCGCTGTTTAGCGCCTCGGGCTCGACGGAGCTGTTCCGTATTGGCATGCGCGCGGTGTATCTGGAAAGCATGGTATACGGCCTGTGCATGGGCGGGCTGTTTGTGGCGAGCGTGCTGTGGTTTGAGGCCGCGGCGTCGATGCTCGAATACGACAAGGTGCTCGCACTGCTAGGCAACGCCGCGCCGGTGATCGCGCTTATGATCTCGATGTGCATGCGGCTTATCCCACAGTTTTTGCGCCGCGGCCGCACGGTGCTGGCGGTGCAGGACGCGATTGATGTACCGGGGCGTGCGCCGGCCGACCCCGTGCGCTCGCGCTTGCGGGCATCGAGTGTGTTGATGGGCTGGGGCATGGAGGATTCGCTGGAGCGCGCGGACGCGATGCGCTCGCGCGGGTGGGGTGCCGCGACGCGTCGTACGACGTATGCGCGGTATCGGCTGGGGCGCAGTGACGTTGCCGCGCTGGTCGAGCTCGCGCTGTTTGGTGCCGCCGCGGTGGCAGTGGCATGGACCGCGACAACGCAGTATTCGTTTTACCCGCAGCTTTCGGTGCCCGCGCCGTGGCTGGGCTATGTTGTGTACGCTGCCTGGATGGTACTGCCCTGTGTGTTGCATGCGATCGATGAGAAGAGGTTTGGCTGATGGCTCGGTTGGATAGGGGCTCGGTGTCGGGCGCGGCGTGCGGCCCGGATATGCCGGCGATTGAGGTGCGGAGCCTGAGCTTCGCCTACCCCGGGGCTGATGCTGCGGTGCTCGAGGGGCTCGACTGGTCTGTTCCTCAAGGTGCATTTGCGCTGCTTGTCGGCGGTACCGGATCGGGTAAGTCGACGCTGCTGTCGCTGCTCAAGCCCGAGATCGCTCCGGCGGGCGAGCGCACTGGCGATGCGCGCGTGCTGGGCGAGAACGTTGCCGACATGGACGTGCGCGCGTCTGCGGAGCGCGTGGGCTACGTGTTCCAGGATCCCGAGAACCAGATTGTGTGCGAGACCGTGTGGCATGAGATGGCGTTTGGCCTGGAGAATCTGGGTGTGTCGCGCGACGAGATGCGTCGCCGTGTTGCCGAGACCAGCTATTTCTTTGGTCTGGAGGACTGGCTTCATCGCGATACCGATACGCTTTCGGGCGGCCGCAAGCAGTTGCTGTCGCTTGCCGCCGTCCTGGCGCTGCGTCCGCGTGTGCTGCTACTCGACGAGCCCACGTCTCAGCTCGATCCCGTTGCCGAGAAGAATTTTCTGCACGCGCTGTTTCGCGTGAACCGTGAGCTGGGCTGCACGGTTGTTGTGGCTACGCATCAACCGCGGCCGATGCTCGAGTATGCGACGCGTGCGTACCGGATTGAGGGCGGATGCATATGCAAGGTCGCTGACATTGCCTCCTTGGGGCATCGTGAAGAGCTGTTTTCTGGCGAGGTGTCGGGGTGGGGTGCCTCGCGGCGTGCAAAAAACGGAGTTTTCAGCAGCGCTAGTGGCCAGTTGGGCTCTTTGGGCCCGCGCGGCGGCGCTCCAGGTGCAAAAAAGGGACTGAAATCGGGCAAATCGGCTGAATTTGAGGTACAAATTCTGTCGCAGGACGACTCGGGGGTGCCATCGCGTGTCGGTGGAGGCAGAATACTCCAAAAAATGCACGGTGGGTCGGCTACCACCCTTTCGGAAGGCTGGTTTCGCTACGACCGAGCTGCCGGTTGGGTGCTGCGCGGGCTCGACGTGACGTTTTCTGCCGGCGCGGTGCATGCGATTGTGGGCGGTAACGGCTGCGGCAAGTCGACGATGCTTTCGGTGCTGGCCAAGACCGCCAAGCTGCAGCGTGGCCGTATGGTGCGCGGGGCGGCCTCGGCTGCGCTGCTGCCGCAGAACCCCAAGGCCCTGCTGGTTGCCGAGACGGTGCGCGGCGAGCTGATGGAATGGGCTTCGACCTGCGGATATGACGAGGACGCGGCCCAGGAGCGCGCGGCGCAGCTGGGATTGGACGGCCTGGATGCGCGCCATCCGTACGATCTTTCGGGCGGCCAGCGCCAGCTGCTCGCGTTGGCAAAGCTGCTGTTGATTGGTCCGGAGCTGCTGCTGCTTGATGAGCCCACCAAGGGCCTTGACCTGGCAAACCGCCGCATTATCGCCCGCGCCCTGTGCGAGCATGCGCAAGCCGGCGGCACCGTCATCATGGCCACGCACGACCTGGACTTCGCCGAGCAGGTTGCCGACGACATTGCCATGATGTTTGACGGCGAAATCGCCTGCATGGAGCCGCCGACAGATTTTTTTGCCGACAACGTGTTTTATAGGGCGTGATGGAATGGCGGATTATCGCGGCTTGCGCCTGCTTGCAAAACTGGAGATTCCGCCGTTGTTGGCTGTGCCGGCAGTAATGGCCGCAGCATTGCTGGCGGGCATTGAGCAGGCGGCGCTTGCCATGCTTGTTGTGGTGGCGCTCGTGCTTGCACTGTTCTTTGCGGGCTACGAGGCGTCGCGACCGGGCCTGCGCCAGATTATGCCAACGCTGGTTCTGGCGGCGTTGGCCGCGGCGGGCCGCATCTTGTTCGGCCCCATTCCCGACTTTAAACCCGTGAGCGCCATCGCTATTATCGCGGGGGCGACGTTGGGTCGACGCAACGGCTTCATGGTCGGAGCGCTGGCAGCACTGACCAGTAATTTCTTTTTTGGACAGGGCATGTGGACACCATGGCAGATGTATGCCTGGGGCCTGGTTGGCTATGTTGGCGGTGCGCTGGCGCATGCGGGTGCTTTTGATCGCGCCGATGGCACCGTGCGCATGCCTGCGCTGCTGACCTACGGCTTTGCTTCGGGTTTGCTGTACGGCGTTGTGATCAACGCCTACGACATCATCGGTTTTGTGCAGCCGCTCACGTGGGCGGGAGCCGTGGCGCGTCTTGCCGCCGCCGTACCGTTCGATATCACGCACGGACTCGCGACCTGCGTGTTTTTGGCCGCCCTGTACAAGCCCTGGTGTCGCCGCATCAACCGAGTCGTCGTGAAATACGGGCTGTAGGGCTGGTTGCGCCGGCGCGGGAATCAATGCTGCCAAAGTGCCATTTTAAAACCATGCCGGTTTACGGGGCTAGATTGGCGCAGGCCGACCATACCGGCTTTTTTCGAAATAGAGCAAGCCGTTTACCTGCGGTTTTATTATTTCGGAATTCCGTATGGTTAGGGGTTCGCGATTCAGCCCCGTAAACCGGCATGGTTTTGAAATGGCCGGCTGATATGACGGGTAACGTGGCCCTCAGAGAGCCAAATTAATCCGTTTTCTTTCCGTCCCCAGACGTCCCCGGGGAATCAACTGAACCCGCCCGCCACGAAATCGGCCTATCTACTACGTTTGGCTCGACACCCCCAAACACAACCGCGTTTTATGAAAAACCGCAGGCTTTCTACCTGCGGTTTTCTTTTAGCGTTGTTCGCTGTGGTTGAGGGTAGTGGCTTAAACGTAGTA